>Ga0214923_10007069_pt1 | contig 12356 bp, 13 predicted proteins | sample LL1510_MetaG_FD_177993 | JGI IMG/M metagenome (GOLD analysis project Ga0214923, IMG submission 177993) | Freshwater microbial communities from Lake Lanier, Atlanta, Georgia, United States - LL-1510 | ecosystem: Environmental > Aquatic > Freshwater > Lake | place: USA: Georgia | collected...
AGCGTGAACGAAGGAAAAAGCTTAGCTGACGCCTGCGCCATGTTTCCTAAAGTGTTCACTCCCATCTTTGTTTCGATGATTCGAGTAGGCGAAGCGAGCGGTAAGTTAGACCTCGTCTTGGTACGACTTGCGACTTTCTCTGAAAATCAAATGGAAATGAGAAATAAGATCTTGGGAGCTCTGGCTTACCCCATGTTTATGATGGTAGCCGGAACGGCAATTACCATTTTCCTTTTCGCTTTCGCAGTTCCAAAGATCACGGAAGTTTTTGCGGGTTCCAACATGGCCCTTCCTCCACTCACAGTGGTTATGCTCAAGATCAGTGATTTCATGGCAGCCCACTGGCTTTTTGTCGTCACAGCCATGCTGGGAAGTTTCTTTTTTTTCAAATGGTACACCGGTACCGAAGCGGGAAGAGCCTGGTGGGATGAGCTTTCACTCAAGCTCCCTGCTTACGGAAAACTAAAACGAATGGTCGCTGTCTCCAGGTTTTCTAGAACCCTCAGTACAATGTTGGGCAGTGGCGTTCAACTTCTCGACGCCATCGATGTCGTCAAAGAAGTGGTCGACAATACGGTCATCAAAAAAGCCCTTGAACAATCCAGAGCCAGCATTAGTGAAGGACACTCGATTGCAGGTCCGCTCCGAGCAAGCGGGGAGTTTCCTCCTATGCTGACTCATATGATTGCAGTCGGTGAGAAGACGGGGGAACTCGAGGAAATGCTGAATGTCGTTTCAGATGCTTATGACAGCCAAGTAGATAATGCCATCAAGGCGATGACAAGGCTTCTAGAGCCTCTTATGATTGCTCTGATGGGGGGAATCATTGGTCTTGTTGCCCTCTCAATTTTTATGCCTCTTCTGGAGCTCAATAATCTCGCAGGAGGGCCTGGCTAAAAAGGAAACCATCTAAGGAGAACTATGAAAAACCAACGAAGAAAAGACAGAAAAAGAGAAAAGGGTTTTACACTGGTAGAAATCATGATCGTGCTAGCACTCGTCGTAATGCTGGGTAGCTATGCTGGTGTAAAACTCATCGGAATGTTCAACAAAGGAAAGCAAGACATTGCTAGAACTCAAATCGCCGGGTTCGGACAAGCGCTTCAGGCTTATTACCTTTCCCATAGCTATTACCCCACAACTGCTCAGGGTTTACAGGCACTGATTTCCAAACCTTCCACTGGAAAAATTCCAGAGAACTATCCAGAGGGCGGTTACTTAGGAAAAAAAGAAGTTCCGAAAGACCCATGGGGAAATGAATATCGTTATGCTTGCGAAGATGGCCAAAATTTTACAATCACATCAGCGGGACCAGACGGACAAGAAGGAAGTGCCGACGATATCAAGTCGGAATAAGCTTTCTCGCAACCCTGGTTTTACGCTGATCGAAATTCTTCTCGTGCTGGCGCTCATCGCGATGGTCACGTCGGTTGGGATACCAGCCGTGGGAAGACTTACTTATCAGAGAGTCGCTGGTACGACTCGACGATTTGTGGGAACGCTCCGGTCGGTGAGAAACGATGCCATCTTACTCAACCGCATCTACCGACTGGCAATCGATTTTGAAAACCAAACTTGGTGGATTGAAAAGCAGTCCAAGCTCGAACTCTTGGGTACCGAGAGTCAGGGGCAAGCTGCTCCCGATCCTAAAAAGCCGGCTCCGTCGCCTTCGGGATTTAGCATTGCGGATAAGTACGGAAAAAAACCGCGAGAGCTACCGGGTGGGGTGATTTTTGATGGTGTGCTGACAGAGCGAGATGGGCTTTTAAAGTCTGGTTTGGCTTATGTCCATTTCTTTCCTAGTGGATATGCTGAACAATCGATTGTGTATTTGAACAAGCAGGGCGCCGAGGGGGGCGGGTATTCGCTGTACATTCGACCTGCGAACGGAAAAATCGAAGTTTTTAACCGCAGGGTACTAAGCTTTGAAGATACTCAAGTGCAATAATTCAGGCTTTACGTTCATTGAAGTCATGATTGCGACAGTGATCTTTGTTTTAGCGGCGATTGCTGCCATGGATCTCGCGCGAGGTTCAGTGAGGGCCGTTAAAGACGCACAAGACGTCACGGTCGCCACCTGGCTCTTACAGAAAGTGATCGTAGAGCTGGAAACAAAGCTTGAGAGCGAGGGGATCGACAAAGCCTGCGAGAAGAAGAAAGAGGGCCAGTTTGAAGCCCCTCATGAAAAGTTTTCTTATGTGACTTATTGCTCGGAAGTAGATTTTAAACTTTCGGAAACGGTGAGTGCCATGCTGGGAGGAGATGACGACTCCAAAGATAAGAACACCGAAAATCTTCAGCTAAAGATGCTGTTAGACATGACAAGTAAATATATGAACACAGCAACGAGAGAGCTCCATGCTGAAGTGATGTGGGTGCAAGGGAAAACCCCTCGCACGATAGATGTCACAACTCATGTTGTGAACTATCAAATAAAGATTCCATAGGGTGAAGGAATGCGAAGAGCAAACAAAGGATTCACACTTTTAGAAGTACTTCTCGCTCTTGCTATTTTTAGCATGATAGCTCTCACAACTTCTAATCAAATCAACGTAATCCGAACCACGAAGGATGCTGCTTTGGGCCAGATTGAGCAGTTCGATGCTATGCGCTCTGCCATTTCCATTCTTCGGCAAGACTTAGGACAAAGTTTTCATAAGAGGTATATAGATCTCGGACCTGTGATTCAGAACAAAGTCACTCGTGGCGAGCCAGCGCCTCATACTCTTTTTGACGGCAGAAAAAACCAACTCATTTTTACTTCTTTGAGTCATCGAAACTACTACGCTACCCGAAACGATGGTCAACAAGCTGAGATCTCCTATTTTTTGCAAGACAACGGTCCCAAAGGAGGCGCTCTGATGAAGCGAGAGAGCCCCTTGATCGATGGAAATCTTTTCGAAGGCGGCAATCTCTACACGCTTCTAGAAGGAGTGACTCAACTAGAGTTTAAGTTTTGGGATGATAAGCTTTTAAAATGGACCGACGATTGGAACTCAGATGCAGGAGTGACTCGAGATATTTTTCCTCAGGCAATTTCTATTTCCATTGCCACCTGGGATCCAAAGCAAGCAAAGGAAGTTAAAATCCAAACTGCTTTTAAAATTGCATTTCCCAACAATCTAGACAAGTGGGTGACCTTGTGAGGTTAAGAAAAGAAAAGGGAGCTGCTCTTCTCACCGTGCTCGTCGCTCTGATGCTCATCAGCCTCATGACTTTGGAGCTTCAATACACATCTTTGATCGAAAGGAAACTGGCTTACAATGATCTCAACCATATCCAAGCCCATTATCTTGCTAAATCGGGAGCAAAATTAGCTCTTCTTCGAATCGTGGGGTATGGCCGAGCGCTAAATGATAGCCGTTACAGTGGACTCACCAATTTATTATCACAGATTTGGAGTATGCCCTTTCCTGCTTTTCCGCCCGATCAGGCTTCGCTATCGAAGCTTTCGATCCAGGACAAAACTGAACAAGAGGAATCGTTAAAAGAGACACGAATATCGACTGGGCAGTTCACTTATTCAATTAACTCACAGTCTACAAAGCTCAATTTGAATTTGTTACGTGATGATGGGTCTGGGACGCGCCTCGACTGCCTGGCCCCACTGACCAGCCTCAGCAGGCCCACAATAAGAAATGTTATTTGCCATAACCTCTACGCAAAGATCGATCAGCTTCTCAAAGCATCTGATGACCCTCAAACGGAATATGGAAACATTAAAATTCAAGAAGTGATCGACAATATCATTGACTGGATTAGCCCGACGGATGTTTCCTTTGGCGCCAGCAATAAAGATGCGTGGTATGAACAACAGGTTCCCCCATACAAAGCCAAGCGTTGCCCTTTCTTTACTTTGGATGAATTAAAGCTGGTAAAAGATGTAAGCCCAACACTTTTTTTAAAACTTCAACCGATCGTCACCGTGTCCTCGGAAGATGGCCGGATCGATATCGACCAGGCAACGCAAAATCGGACTTTGCGGACTTATTTTCCGGATTTAAACCCCGAAGCTGAGAAGAGGATTTATAACGACTTTGCGCTTCGAAAGGGAACTTGGGGTGGTGTGCCTAATTTTTTTCAAATCCTGCAAAGCTACGATTCCTACAGCTCCCAACGCTATGACGACAATTTGCAGAAACAGGCTTTCACAATCGGCAGCTACAATTTCATCATTCGATCCCAAGGGATTATTAAAAAGAGTGGAAGCGAGATTCAGAGAAACATGGTGCTTCAAGTGGCCCTAGACTCCAGTGCCGGCTGCTCTGTCAAAAATGGGGTTTCGGATTTGCAGACCTGTTCGACACAAAAAGGGTTTATGTTTGCTGATGGAAAATGTTACTCAGAACCGACCACTTATGAAGAGTGTTCGAAGTGTGGCCTCATGGTTCACCAAAATCCCGGTAGCGGGTGTCAGGTTCGAGGAGAGTTTGTTGGGAAAACCAATCCCTATCCACTTCCTCTGGCCCCTTCGGCTACAGCTACTTCAGCGCCGACAAAACCGACGTCTGCAAAAATCTACAGCTGGGTGGAATCATGAAATTTGAAAAGGAAAACCTATGCGCATTCTAGGATTAGATTTCGGTACATGGAGTATCAAAGCAGTTGAGATGGAATCGAGATGGCGTCGCATTGAAATTCTCGATTTTCACGAAGTGAGAATGCCGCTCCAGCTTCAGGAGCCAGTCCCCATGTATCAAGCAGCTCTTCAGCAACTTCTTTCTTCACTTCCCAGTCATCCGGATAAGATCGTCACTTCACTTTCCACAGACAAGACCGCTCTGCGCTTTCTTCGAATCCCAATTTCCAGCAAAAAGAAAGTCGAAGCGATGTACCAGTTTGAGTTGGAAGACGGCATTCCGTTTAAGCTCGAAGACTCTGTGGTCGAACACCGAATTTCCCCCGACGGCAAAGGCAGTCTCGTTTTCGCTGCCGTTGCGCCCAAACGATTCGTGAAGAGTCAGCTCGAATGGTATCAAAGTGTCGGAGCCGATCCCGATTGGCTCTGCTTCGATGGCATGGGAGCTATCAATCTTTTTCTTGCAAACCCTCCAGACAAAGGGACCCCTGCTACTAGCGGCATAAACATTTTGTGTGATATCGGACACACTAAAACCACTCTTGCAGTTCTTGAGGGCGGCAATCTCACTCTTTTTAGAACATTTGGTTGGGGTTCTTTCAAAATCACGGAACTTCTTGCAGAAACCTGGGCCCAAGCCCTCGAAGACGCAGAAGAGACGAAACATAAGAAAGTGGACCTACTCGCGGATGATTTCGGAGGCATTGGTGGCGAGACGACCGAAGGGATCACCCAAATCCTTCGACAGCTCGTCGCTGACATCAGTCATACCGTTGCTGCTTATCGCTCGGCCACAAAGAAGGAAATTGCTAATCTCTATATAACAGGCGGTGGTTCGGAGCTTCGGGGCCTTGACACTTTTCTTACCCAAGCCACAGGTCTCAACACCGTTCGGTTTTCTCCGTTTTCTCAGAATCCGGTAAAGGAAGAGCTGAAGCAGCGAAACGCCTACCGTTTCTCTGAAAGCTGGGGAAGGGCACAAGTCTTTGCTAGAAAATCCCCCTTTCTTTTTAACTTTAGAAAGAAAGAGCTCGCGAAACACACGTCTTTAGATGATGTGGGGAACATTTTCAAAAACCCCCACCTTGTGAAACTCTTTCAGTTCGCAGCTTTATTTGCGGCTATTTTGCTCGTTCACGTTACGGTCGCCACCTTTCTGGCCTCTCGCCAGCAAAAAGTAGCAGCCGACGGACTCTCAAAAATCTTTCAAGACACTTTTCGATCGGTTCCGCAGAAAGTTCGCGAAGGTCTTGTGAGCAAACCAGATGATTTGAGAAAGTTTGTCGATCAAAAGGTGAAGGAGCTAGACCAGAAAATCCAACTGGCTTCGAAGAGCCACGTGGCCATGGGAACTCTTTTTAAGAAGGTCTCCGCCGCTTTTCCTCAGACTGTAAAAGTCGACGTCAAATCACTCGAGATTGATGACAAGCGCCTACTGATAAAGGGTACACTCTATCAGGGGGATCTCAACCAGGTCATTGAAGCTCTCAAAGCTACTCAATACTTTGCAGACCTCTCTCAAAAAGATGAGGGGGGAAAGTTTGAGATCAGTGGAAGGGTCGTAGGGAGATAATATGGAACAGACCGGAAGAATAAAAACCTGGATCAAAGAGCAGGTCCCTATGCTGACCCTGCTCTATGAAAACAAATATGTCGGAATGGCGTATGATCGGTTTGCAAGCCTTCCTCCCACTCAGCAGCGCCGCTTGATTTTCGCTGTGATCGGTGGCGTTTTTGCAGCCATTTCACTTTATCTCCTTGTCGCCTACTACACCCTTTGGAGTATCAGCTCGCAGAATAAGGATGCCGTCGCGATGGGCGCCATGCTACAGCAGTACCAAAAGATTAAACGGGATAAGAACCAGGAAATTGGAAAACTCGAGGGCAATTCAATTCTTGCGGGGCCGGGACAATTTAAGCAAAGGCTTTTAGATATCGGGCGCCAAACAGGGATTTCACCCAGAATGATGGACGCTACGGAAAAGGGCGAGGCCTCTGCTCGGAGTGATGAGGGAAAAGCCTCCACTGAAGTAAAAATTAAACAAGCCACTGTGACTCTTCAAAAGGTTACCCTCCCTCAAATTGTTACCTTTTTACGAAACACAGAAAGTGGCCAGTTGAATCTAAACATATCCAGCATGAAAATCACCGGAGATGAAAAAATGCGTGGCTACATGAATGTTGAGTTTCAAGTCATGGCCTATTTGTTTCCAGCTGAGGAGCCTTGAGATATGCCAAGACCTAAAAAAAGTACCATTTTTTTGTGTTTATTCGTTTTTTTATTCGGACTCATATTCTTCTTTCCTTTACAGAATCTAAAAGGCCTCATCTTTCAAAAAATTTACGAAAGTACCGGGATTCTCATCGTGGCAGAAGAGATCCATCCACTTCTTTTAGGTTGGCCAGGAATTCAGATCAAAAATGTTAACGTCACTCTCCCGGCAGCGGGAGATGATATTGAACTCTCCAGTAAATCCCTCAGCGTTCGCGGTCGTCTGGGTTCTTCTTTTATTCCTTCGGCTTCACTTTCGTTTAGTGAGCTAAAGGGCGGCGGAAATCTTTTTCTTCAGTTTGGGCAAAGAGGAACGGTTGTCTCAGCTGCGATGGAATCAGATGCTTTCAATCTGTCCCAAATCAAACTTCCCGGACTGCACCAGAGAGTAGAAGGGATTCTTAATTCTGATATTTCGTTAAAATACAATGATGCTATTTTTTCTGAAACCAAAGGCGATGTTGAGCTCAAGGGAACTGCCATTAAGACACCCGCAATCTTAGTCAACAACCCCATGTTGGGGCCACCCTTTCAAATTCCAGAGCTAGATGCTGGTGATCTAGATGTAAAACTAAATTTTCACGATGGGGCAATGACCATTTCCAATTTCAAATTGGGCAGCCCAAAGACAGATCTCAGTGGAAGCATCACTGGGGATGCCAAGCTCGGAATGATACCCAATCAGACACAAATCAATCTCACCCTTCGACTTGTTTTTTCTCAAAAGATTTTGGCCAATCCCGAATACAAAACCTTCTTGGACTTTTTGGGAGCCTATCGAACAGCCACCGCCGGTGAGTTTGCGATGAATTGGACTGCCTCCATCGCCGAAATCCTCAATCTCACCAAAGCTCTCCCCACCCCCGTCCGCTAACCCCCAAAAGGTACGGCCTTACTTTTGGTAGGAAGCAGATAGTTAGGTCGGGCATCTCATTTGCTTGACACTCCCATCATGCCGAGAGCTCCTCTGATACGCACCACTCAACACCCCTATCACATCGTTTGCCGCTCAAATAATCGCGAATGGTTTTACATACCGATTTCGAATTTTTGGAATGTTCTAGTTGAAGTACTGGCAAGAGAAGCGGTGAGTTCAAAACTTCGGGTCCATGGATTGGTGCTCATGTCCAACCACTTTCACCTGCTTGCATCTTCCCTTGATGGAAACCTGGATGACCCAATGGAATACCTCCTCCGAGAAGTCTGCCGGGAGGTAGATAGAGAGGCTAATCGAACCAACCACGTATTTGGGGGGCCCTATAAGTGGTCACTGATTACAAATACTAGTTACTACCTCCACTGCCTAAAATATATTTATCGTAATCCAGTGAGCGCTCAGATCTGCGAGCGGGTTGAGGAGTATCCCTTCTCAACTCTAAACGCCCACAATCAACCGGAGAAAGTTCCTTTTACCCTTTGTCACTGGAAGTGGGCTGGGGACTGGTTGAAATGGGGAGACTTTCAGTCGGTTTTAAACTGGCTGAACACTCCCTATCCGAATGGTCTCAATGATTATCTCAAAGCGGCATCAAAACACCGCCAGTTCACAATCCCTAAAAATCGAAACACCAGACAAGTTCCCAATTACTTCTACGAAGACCTCAAAAAGACATTCTCCTTGAATTGTGCTTCCCACCAAAAGTAAGGCCGTACCTTTTGGTATTAGCGGGGGTAGCGGAGGGAGAAGCGGAAGGAAAGTATTCCGAGAATGAACCAGACGAGCCAGAGGCCAAGATGGCCAGCCGGAAAAATACCCTGGCTGAAAGTTTGCTTGATGTTGAAAATGAGCTCTCCCAGGGGGGGAAGCATCCGATAAATTTCAGAGTAACGTTCAAATCCAAATCGAAAAAGTGTTCCCGCCACCTGTAGAGCAATAAAACTTCCTGCGGCGATGAAAAGAGTCATCATTTGCCCGACGCTCATGGAGAGAATTCCAAAAAAGAATAACAGAAACTCAAAAGCAAGAGTTTCAATGAGCAAACAGATTCCCAAAGCACCCCAAGAAAATCGAGGCGCCAAAACAGCTTCTTTTCCAAAAACCCACGCGAAGGATCCAAGAAGAATCCCGTATTCAAGAAGAATGAGAATGAGAAAACTCAAGGCATAGACAAAAGGATAAAGCCACTTTGAAACAGGCAAAACAAAAGTGAGTAAACTTCGCTCTCCTTGATGGAAGTAAGGAACCATCCACACTCCATAGATAGCGGAAAGAAAAAGCCCCATAAAGAGCGAAAGGTAGATCGACACAAACATGCCCTCGCGAGGGCCCACAGTCGAGACGATTCCTTGCACAGAGAATGTAGCTTGTCTCACAAATGACAAACCAACGTAGTGGAGAAGAAATGAAAAAACCAAAAGCAAGAAAAGCAGTCGAGACCGAACGATGTAGCGAAAGCTTTCTTTTAACAAAATCCAGAACCTCACGACCCACCTACTTTCTTCGCGAAGGCATTTTCAATTCCGCCATATTCCTCCTGAATCGATTCTAGAGACGAATCCAACACCAAGTTTCCTTCTTTTAAAATGATTGCTCGCGAGCAACACTTTTCAACCTCGGAAAGAATATGAGATGAGTACAAAAGGGCGGTGCCTTTATTTCGCTGTTCAATCAGCCGAGTTCGAAGCTTGATAATCATCAGAGGGTCTAGCCCATTCAGCGGCTCGTCCAAAACTACCAAATCAGGCTCTCCTAAAAAGGCTTGAGCCAGAGTAATTCTTCGCTTCATTCCCTTTGAGCACTCTCGGATTGGCTTTTTGGGATCTAGTTCAAACCAAGACAAAAGCTCGTCAACTGCCAGTGCAAAATCTGTTTTCAACGGTTTTTTTATTCGCGAAACAAAGGAGAGGTACTCTCTTCCTGTAAGATAATCCGGCGGCTCCCCTTCTTCGGGCGCAAAACCTAACTTTTCAAAACTGGAAAATGATCCTGGTCTACCCCCTAAGATTTGAATGTGTCCCTGGGATGGTTCAAGCATTCCTAACAGAGCTTTTAAAGTACTCGACTTTCCGGCCCCATTGGCACCCAAAAGTCCCACACTCTCTCCCGGGCCAATTGAAAAGGAGACTCCTTCGACAGCCTTTTTAAGGCCGTAGCGGACTTCAAGATTCTTGACTTCGAGTATCACCCGTAGAGTATACCAACCTACAGATGGTAACCAAAGCCCCTATCACATTGGGAATCGATATCGGCGGAACGAAGCTAAAAGCGATTGCTTTGTCTCCGTCCAATGAAATTTTAAAAGAACTCTCCATCCCTTCTCAGGCTGATCAGGGACCAAACTTTGTAAGAAAATCAGTCAGAGAAGCAGTTCAACTCTTTCAAGATTCGGGAATCAAATTCTCAGGAATTGGAATTGGCTGCGCTGGCTCCGTTGATCATCACGCAGGGGTAGTTAGAAATTCCCCTAATTTCGCCCATTGGTCGAATGTCCCTCTAAGAGAGTGGGTTCAAGAGGACTTTAACGTCCCTGTAGCTATCGAAAATGATGCAAAGTGCGCGGTTTATGCAGAGTGGAAGGTGGGAGCAGGGAAGGGTTGTAAAAATCTGGTCCTTTTAACTCTTGGAACGGGAATTGGAGGGGGCCTCATTTTGGACGGAAGACTCTTTCGAGGAGCGACTGGAACCGCCGGAGAGTTGGGCCATTTAAGCATTCACACTGATGGCATTCCCTGTCCCTGTGGAAATCAGGGCTGCTTTGAGCGATATTGCTCAGCTACTGCGGTTAAAAACCAGGCGAAAGGTGTCTCACCCAAGGACGTTTTTTCCAAGGCATCTATCGTTCCTGAATATCAAAAAATCATTGAGGAATTTATTTTTAATTTTCAGGTGGCTTTGGTCGGAATCGCCAATATGTTTGATCCGGAAGTCATCCTCCTCGGAGGGGCAGTCACTGATGGACTTTCCATCTATCTAGAAAAAATCAGCGAACACGTTAAAAGCCACGCTTTTCCGGCGGTGGGAACTAATTTAACCATTAAGACGACCCAATTTAAAAATCTAAGCGGTTCTTTAGGCGCAGCTCTTCTCGTCAAAGAATACCTGTAAAATTTACTGAATTAATTTTCCCGAACGGGACCACGAAACTCTTCGAGGAGATACCCAATCATCGCCTGGTTTTAGCGACAACCAAATAATTCGAGCTCGGCCTTTGATGTTTTCCCTGGCGACAAATCCCCACGAGCGGCTGTCATAGGATTGATCTCGATTATCCCCCATTACAAAGAAACTATCTGGAGGAACGATTTCCTTTTGTTTCATGCCGATGAAACCAGCCTCTTCTGGCGGAAGAAAACGAACCCAATGCTGTCTTCCATCTATCATTTCTTGATAAAGCTCTCCCGATTCTGAAGTTCCGGTATAGGCTTCTGTGATTTGCTTGGGGTCTCTTACAACATCCAAGGTAACTTTCGTATTATTGACAAAAACTTCTCTCCCTCGAATCTCAATCGTATCCCCCGGTACACCGATCACACGCTTTACGTAATGAAGAGACTCGTCTTTTGGAAAAAGAAAAACGATTACATCACCCCTCTTCGGCTGCCCCCACCGAACAAGCTCCCATTTGGTGAACGGAATATTGAGGCCGTAATCAAATTTAGAAACAAAAATATGATCGCCAATATGAAGAGTTGGCACCATGCTACTCGAAGGAATCTTAAACGACTCAAAAATAAAGGACCGGATCACTACCAGAGCAAGAACACTCCACACCAAAGTCTTAATGAGGTCATTCGACCCGGAGTTAATAGCTTTGGTTTCAGTTTTTGTTTCAGTCATGAAAAAAGAAAATAAAAACCCGGTTAGGACTAGTTTAACTCTAATCTCTAACCGGGCAAAATTTAATGGGGCATCGTGCTACTTTCCCACGCAGCGACCCGCGCAGTATCATCACCGATGAGAGGCTTAACTTCTGTGTTCGGAATGGGAACAGGTGTGACCCTCTCTCTATAAACGCCCCAAACTTTCATCGATAGTCTTAGTATCGACTTTAAACTTGGAGCTGTGAGGGTTTTATCCCTCACAGCTAATTGTTTCGACAATGCATAGAGAATTGCTTCTGATTCATCAACAACGCGACTTCTGTATATAATGATAAAGTTAAGCCTCACGGCCAATTAGTACCGGTTAGCTACACGTATTACTACGCTTACACACCCGGCCTATTAATCTCATAGTCTCTGAGCGGCCTTTAGGGGATTTCTCCCAGGGAAATCTTTTCTTGAGGTCGGTTTCCCACTTAGATTCTTTCAGCGGTTATCCGTTCCAGACTTAGCTACCCAACAATGCCCCTGGCGGAACAATTGGAACACCAGCGGTCTGTCCATCCCGGTCCTCTCGTACTAAGGACAGATCCTCTCAAATTTCCTACGCCCACAGCAGATAGGGACCGAACTGTCTCACGACGTTCTAAACCCAGCTCGCGTACCACTTTAATCGGCGAACAGCCGAACCCTTGGGACCTACTACAGCCCCAGGATGTGATGAGCCGACATCGAGGTGCCAAA
>Ga0214923_10007070_pt1 | contig 12353 bp, 23 predicted proteins | sample LL1510_MetaG_FD_177993 | JGI IMG/M metagenome (GOLD analysis project Ga0214923, IMG submission 177993) | Freshwater microbial communities from Lake Lanier, Atlanta, Georgia, United States - LL-1510 | ecosystem: Environmental > Aquatic > Freshwater > Lake | place: USA: Georgia | collected...
TGAAAATTCAGGTGTTTAGTTGGTGTTGACCTAATTTACGACATGGCCTATAATAAGAAAACTGATAGATTGGAGAGAAAAATGTCGGAAATCACGTTAGATACTTTGGTGGTTGGTACTTACACGGTTCGTGAGTTGCTTGCGGCGGAGCGTTTGTGGACTCCGGATCGTCCTCCATCTACTCCTGAGCAGATTGTCGAGCGTCATTCGGTCGCAAGAAAGGCCCTACACGACCGAATTGGTTATGTTGACCCCAAGGGCTATTTTCATATGAAAGGAAATAATGTGGAAAGTGAAGTTGTTACTAAAACCAAGGCTGTCAAGTCGGAAAAGCCTGCCAAGACAAAGAATGTTGCGAAACGTGCTGGAAGCAAAAGTCAAGCTTAGTTAGAAATTTTTAAGCGCTTTTCTGGTGTTCGTGCAGATGTAATTGCAGCTTTCCAAAATGAGCTTGGAATGTCTAAGAACGGGGCTACTACTTATTTTTACAATGCCAAACGTATTGTAGGATAAGTAGATATGTATCTCCCAAGGGAGGTTAATCCTCCCTTTTTTATTAACTATGCGGGTGTTCTCCTGGGAGAGGACTTAGCCTTCCAAGCTAATAAAGACGGTTCGAATCCGTTCGCCCGCTCCACACGAGGGCGCCTATGATCAAAGCTAATGATATCCTATCAGACGAAGAAATCAAAGATTGTATCGATGGAAGTTCTAATATCGAATTAATTAGAAACATCATAGAAATTGCACAAGATAGAAACAAAGCTACAATTGACGAAATTAAGTTTGCTGCTTATTTTACTGATGAAGTAAACAATTTTATAAGTGAAAAACCAGGAACTGCTGCTTGGGATGAGGCTAATACGAATAATTGGGAATGGGCAAGATCAATAGCTAACAATATCAATGTTGTCTTATGCGAAAAATGGATGAAATAAAAGAAGATTACCACAAACAAAGATTGGATATTTGTAGGAGTTGCGACAAAAAAATTCAAGCTCCTTTTTTCGAATTATGTTCTTTGTGTGGATGTGTAATTCTGTTTAAAACAAAGTTAAAAAATCAACGTTGTCCTATCAACAAATGGGTTGAAGTAAATGATTGGTGATGATAAAGAAGTTACACTTGCACACGAAGATGTTCAAGAATTTATAACAAAAATGGAATATCAGTATACTCCTATGCTTATTGCAGCTGTAATGATTGTTCAAGCTATGAGACTATACAAAGTTCATTTAACCAGTGATGATTATAATATGATGATGTCAAATATATTTCAAAGTAGGAATAGAATTAAATGATTAATCTCAAACTTTTCTTGCAAAACAGTAAGGTTTTAGCTAAAGCAGTAGAGCTTGTCAATCAAGATAGACTTTTAACGATACTTTTTTTAAAGAAACTTAAAATTTATGATAACAATAACAGATAAGGCTTTCTCTCAAATTAGGATTGTACAAATAGAAGAAAATGATGATTCACCTTTAAGAATATTTGTTCAAGGTGGTGGTTGTTCAGGGTTTCAATATGGATTCACGTTTGACAAACAACAAGCAGAAGATGATTTTGTCATGGAAAAGTATGGAATTAAGGTTATTGTAGATGCTATGTCAATGACATACTTATCTGGAGCTACAATAGATTTTAAAAAAGATATTGGTTCTTCTCAATTTGTAATTAAAAACCCAAATGCAACTACAACTTGTGGTTGTGGCTCAAGTTTTACAGCTTAAATATGGCATATTCAGAAAAAGTTCTCGATCATTATGAAAATCCTCGTAATGTGGGTTCTTTTGCGAAAGAAATTAAACGAGTAGGAACAGGCATGGTTGGTGCTCCCGCATGCGGTGATGTAATGAAATTACAAATACAGGTCAATGAAGATGGTATTATTACGGATGCAAAATTTAAGACTTATGGGTGTGGTTCAGCTATTGCTTCTAGTTCACTAATTACAGAATGGGTCAAGGGTAAGAGTTTAGATGAAGCCCTTACAATAAGAAATACTCAGATCGCAGAGGAGCTCGCTCTTCCTCCAGTTAAAATACACTGCTCTATATTAGCTGAAGATGCAATCAAAGCTGCAATTAAAGATTTTAAAGAAAAATATTCTTTAGGTTAAATTTTACTTCAAAATTTCTTTAATTCTTCTTTGAATCTTAATATTTAAAAACCTTAAATATTAAGGGGGTGCCCCCTTGCCCTCAAATTTAAGGAGAATAAAATGAAATTAGAGATGAGATTCGGAGAACTTGACGTCCGCTTTGAAGCTGATGATCAAGATAATTTTAATGCTTTAGATGTAATACAAAATCTTAAAGATCTTTTATCAGAATTAGCCGCTTATGATAAAGTTTCTTTAGTTATTGTTTCGGTTCCTGAAGATGATGATAGTGTTGAAGATCTAGATCATGAGGAGGATGGTGAGGCTGTATAGTGAATTATAAAGCCATCTTTATATCGGATATTCATTTAGGTAGTAAGTGTTGTAAAGCTGAGTTGTTATATGACTTCCTCAAGCATAATACTGCTGAACATTTGTATCTTATAGGCGATATAGTAGACGGCTGGAAGATTCAACAAAACAAGTGGGCCTGGAGACAGGCCCACTCCAACGTTGTAAGAAAGATTTTAGGACACGCAAAAAAAGGAACTCATGTAATTTACATTGCAGGAAATCATGACGAATTTCTTAGGCCGTTAATTCCATATGGGGCTACATTTGGTAGGATTGTGATTTTAAATCAGACAGCTCACATGGGTGTAGATGGGAAAAAATACCTAGTAGTTCATGGAGATCTGTTTGATGGTATAACAAGACTTGCTCCATTTATAAGTTTTGTTGGTGATAAAGCATATGATATCCTTCTTTCACTGAATACCACTTTCAATCGGATCAGGCATAGGTTTGGATTTGGTTATTGGTCTCTCTCTCAATTCCTTAAACAATGTGTTAAACATGCTGTAGATTTTATCTTTAATTTTGAGCGTAATCTTATCGAATATTGCCGCAAACGTGGTTTTGATGGAGTCATTTGCGGACATATCCATAAACCAGAAATCAAAACTATTGATGGTATTGTATACATGAATGATGGCGATTGGGTAGAATCCTGTAGTGCCTTGGTTGAACATCATGATGGCCGATGGGAAATAATCTATTGGACAAAAGAATTAATTGATAAAAATTATAATATCAACAATTTAATTCCTTAATAAGGCTCTCAAGTTATGAAATTCGATCTTGTAAGCGATTTGCATATTGACCACTGGGGTCGAAATCATGAATTCGACTGGCTACACAGCCAAAAAAGTGATACATTAATTGTTGCCGGAGATACCAGTGACAGTGTAGACATAACCTGCGAATACTTACACAAGCTTACCAATTATTACACGAATGTTCTAGTAGTTGATGGCAATCACGAACATCAAAATAATATGGAAAATCTAGAAGAATCCATACAATACTGGAAATCCTGCGTATCTCAAACCTTGGCAATCTATCTGGGCGATAAACAACCTATTATTAATGGTGTAAAATTTATAGGTATCTGTGGCTGGTGGAGTTTTGATTTTGGCCTACCAAACATAAGGCCTGAGCAGACCATTCTTACGGGTAAAACCAAGTATGAACTAACTGATGCCATAATAAAAAATCAATTGAATCAGAGTTTATTAGATGCTAATAATCTGTCAGGTATGATGGTAGATGCTACCCTGAACCCTCTGATTAAAGGTATTGTTGTTGTAAGTCATAGCTTACCTCATGCCAGTTGTATAAGTTGGAACAGATATCCTCCGGATTATAACATGGTTGGATGCTATGGTAACTCTAAATTCCAATGGACGCTGGACGCAGACATCAACAAAAAATGTCGCTACTGGGTCTTTGGACATAATCATGATACTAAAAATATACCTCACGATTATCTAAATTTCGTTAGTAATCCTCGTGGTCGTAGAGAAGATTGGAATCGAGTAAATTATCAGGCCCAGAGCCTAGAAATTAATTCATCTAAATGGATTTCATTACAGATGGTGATATTTTAAATTCTATAGATGTAGATGATCTTTGGGTTGTTGATAAATTTATTCTAGCAAAAAAATTAGGTTATGTCTGTGGGCCTGCTGGTGTTTTACCCCCCAAAGAAGCCAAGTACATTGTGCGTCCCTGCATAAATGTCAGAATGCTGTCCAGAGGTGCTAAATTCATGTTGCTAAATACTGAAGATGATGTCATACCAGATGGATTTTTTTGGTGTGAAGTGTTTACGGGTCGCCATAGAACATTTGACTATAACTGGGGCAAACAAATACTAGCTGTAGAAGGTTTTAGAACTGACCCCGATAGATTAGACAGATTTAGTCGTTGGACAAAAATTGTAGATCAGTTTAAGCTACCAGACTTTTTGCAAGAAATTGCCAATAGATATGAATGGTTTAATATAGAAACTATAGGTGATAACATAATAGAAGCTCATTTTCGTTATAATGATGATTTTGCCAACCATAATGCCAATACCATTATTCCCATCTGGAAGGAAGAATTTTATGCCAGTTCAGAAGGAGAAAGAGTTGGGTTTTTATTAAAAAATGTTTAATAATCTAAAAAAATACACTTGGTCTATTGTCTTTTTTTTATTTTCTATTTTAGAGTATTTGTTTCAAACCTTTGATATATGTGGTAGCAGTTTAATTACGGGAAAGATGTGGTTTATGTATTTTTGTATGGGGTTGGCTTCCATTCCTATTAAAAAAGAATAAATCATAATTACAAATTATATGCAAAAAAAAATACTAATAATTACAGATAACTTACCTGATCAAATTAATGGGGTTGTTACTACATATAAAAATATTGAGACGCACGCTCTTTTAGATGGATATAAGTTCGTTTACTTAACACCTAATGATTTTACATATATTGATTGTCCTTTCTATAATGAAATTAAGCTTGCTTACCCTCGACAAATAGGTAAAAAAATTGAAGAGATTTGCCCTGATCACATTCACATAGCCACAGAAGGCCCGATAGGGTTGTGGGCTCGTGCATATCTTACTAAACATAATTACAGTTATAATACTGCTTACCATACCAAATTTCCTGAAGGTCTTAAAAAATTAATTGGAATTCCGGAATTTATTACCTGGTCCTATATAAAATGGTTTCACAAACATACAGGAAGAGTATTGTCAACTACCGATTCTATGGCAGAAATTTTAAGAAAAAAAAGATTAACTAATATAGTACCTTGGACAAGAGGTGTTAATAGAAATATTTTTAATTCTTCCCAGCGAAACATTAATAGTTCAGAAATAGTTTTACTTAGTGTAGGAAGAGTAAGTAAGGAAAAAAATTTAGATAAATTTTGTCAGTTACAAATTCCTAATAGTAAAAAAATATTAGTTGGAGACGGTCCTTATCTTTCTGAACTTAAATTAAAATATTCTGATGTTGAATTTACAGGATATAAGACGGGTAAAGATCTTTCATTTTATATGGCTAATGCTGATGTATTTGTAATGCCTTCTATTTGGGAAACATTTGGTATAGTTATGATTGAAGCTATGGCATGTGGAACACCTGTTGCAGCTTATCCCATACAAGGTCCATTGGATGTTGTTGAACAAGGAGTAACTGGTTTTCTTCATGAAGACTTAAACGAAGCAATCAAACAATGTCTTTTGTTAGATAGGAATAAGGTGTTTCAGGCAAGTCTTAAGTGGTGTTGGGAGGATGCTTGGAATATTTTTAAAGATAATTTGATCGAAAAAACGCAATTGAATAATTATTAATGGATTTAAAATTTTAATTAATTTATAATTATATTGTTGAATTCTTTTAACGTGTAATATATACATCAGGAGTAAGATGATACGAATTAAATCAATTATCTGACACATGGTTTATTAACATTAGTGTGAAAAAGGATAGTTTGAAACTTTATGAAGAATCGTTATGTTTTTATTAGAACCCATATTTCCGGTGTTAGTAACTCTTACCAAATAATTTGCGGTGGTAAAACCCTTAAAGAAGCTAATAAATTATTACATAACATATTAGGAAATAGAGATAAAATGTACAAACCAGTAATCTGTAATGCAGACGGTGAAAAAATGGAACATATAAAGAAAAAAAAATCTTCTAAAAAAATAAAAATTCAAGAGCAAGTAGAACAAAAAACTCATGGTAATGTTCAAGGAGAATATACTACCTTTGAGTGGAATAACGGTGAACTAATTAATTTCTACATTGATTGGGATAAACTTTCTAATATTGTCAAAACTTTAAAGTGAGCTTATGAATAAAATTGATAAAATAGTTGTTGTTGGTGGTGGCAGTTCTGGTTGGATGAGTGCTGCTACTTTGATTAACTCTTTTCCTAATAAAGAAATTATTGTTATAGAAAGTCCAGATACACCAACAGTAGGTGTAGGTGAAAGTACAATTGGTCAAATCAATGAATGGATGTATTCTCTTGGTATAAAAGATGAAGACTGGATGAAATTCTGCGATGCAAGTTACAAGTTTAGTATTAAATTTACAGATTTTTACAAAAAAGGAGCTGGTGCTTTTCACTATCCTTTTGGGGTTCCTTTCTATAACAAAAATGAGTTTCCAAGAGGAATGGAAGATTGGTATGTGAGGAAATCATTGCAGCCAGAACTACCTCTAAAAAATTTTGCTGAAACCTTTTTTCCTGTAGTTGCTCTTTGCGAAGAAAATAGGATAACAGAAAATAAAAAAAATGAATTTCCTGGCTGGAGTTTTTCTAAAGATGTAGCATATCATTTTGATGCTGCAAGATTTGGAGTTTGGTTGAGGGAACATTATTGTAAGCCTAGAGGAGTGAAGCATATTTTTATGGAAGTGTCAGAAGTTAAAACTTCTGACAAAGGTGTCAAGTGTTTAGTTTTAACAGATGGTACAGAAATCACTTCGGATTTATACATTGATTGTACTGGTTTCAAGAGCATGTTATTAGAGCAAGCTCTTGGAGTAAAATTTGAAACATATGAAAGTTATCTTCCAAATAACTCTGCTTGGGCCACAAGAATTCCATACACAAACAGACGTAAGGAAATAGAACCGTTTACTAACTGTACTGCTATCAGTAATGGGTGGGTTTGGAATATTCCTTTGTTTAGTAGAACTGGATCAGGTTATGTTTTTTGTGACAAGTATATTTCCGATAACGATGCATTGGAAGAATTTAAAGATTATCTAATGAATGAAAGAGAAGTGAAAATTTCTAAAGAAGTAATGGATAGCTTGGAATTTAAATTAATAAAATTTAGGACAGGTATCCATGAAAAAATTTTCCATAAAAATGTAGTTGGAATTGGATTAGCAGGAGGGTTCATTGAACCATTGGAATCTACAGGTTTATATACCGTTCATGAATTTTTAATTAGGTTAGTACTCGCTCTTTCAAGAGGTGAAATAAGTGAGTTTGATAGATTAGCTTTCAATCAATCAGTTAAAGCTGAATTTAGGTCTATGGCCGAATTTGTTGGACTCCATTATTCTTTAAGTCATAGAGATGATTCAAAATATTGGAATGATTTGAGAGAAAGAGAGTTCCCAGTTTCAAAAGACACTGGTTTATTTTTATCTTTTGGATTTGATGGAGTAATTTATAAAAGATATTATTCTAACTCTTACACTGCTGACATGGGAGGAGCTCCCTGTATTGCTACAGGATTGAATTTCCTCCCTCTAGATGAAAGATGTACTTTGAAGCGTAAAATGACTAGGAACAGTTTATATCATGACAATCAAGGTAATGGTTTAATAGTAAACGATGTTGATTACATTAAAAATTTGGAATTGAACCATTTTAGAATGTGGGATATGACACTTGCTGCTCGAAAGGAATACGCTAAAAGATTTCCGTACTTAAGCGACTATTTGGACGAAAAATACAAAGACAGTTGACCTTTTTTTCGTAAACGCGTAATATGGACTTTACTATGAAAACATTCACATTCATTGGTAAAGTCATACGTCCGCGACGTCGTGCAGTGGAATTGTTTGACTTCCGTCACAGCCCCTTTACTCCGAAAGTTGTTCAGAGTAAAATCGTATACAAGCGCACGATCAAACACAAACATCGTCAGGAAGAGGCATGAGAAAGTTCTCTTATGGGTTCATTTTCGGCGCAGTTGTTGCCACTGTAGGTTTGTCCAACATTGCTTTGATATTTGACCATTTTCTCAACATCGCTAAAGTAGAGATGCATAGAACTGTTGATCAGATCAAGGAAAAACAATGACTGTCGATAAGTTCTTTGATGAAACGATAGATAAGGATCTCAGGGAAAGGATCAAGCGCCTTCGATCTATTATGCTTATCAATAGTTGCATTTATTATGAAATGAATGACAACATGATTAGTGATGATCGTTGGCAAGAGTTAGCTAACGAACTAGCAGATCTTCAGGATAAACACCCCGATCAATGCAAGATAGATTGGTTTGATAAAGATTTTGAAGGTTGGGATGGATCTTCTGGATATCATCTTCCACTTAGACATCCTTGGGTTTATGGAAAAGCAGCACAAATTCTACGTCAACACAAAAAGGAAAATCATCATGCAGTTTAGTACACAAAGTTCATCCAAACCTCGTCTTCAAAACGATACTCTTGGTGATCAAGCTATAGTTCAGCTCAATGATGCTTATGCAGCTTTGGATCTTACTTCATTTAAAGCCTTTGCTAAGGAAATGGTAATGACTGGAGGAGGCAAGCAACAACGTAAACAAGAAATCTGTAAAGCAATTGACATGACCAACTCAAAAACTGGAGTGTACAAAAAGGCTTGTGATTTTGTTCTTGCTGGAATGGGTCTTGGAGTTTGACCTGTTGACGTAATTTTCATAAACATTTAATATATACAGACATTAACACACTTAGGAGTTTATAATGGCACACATGGTAGAAACAATGGCTTATGCTGGTAATGTTCCCTGGCATGGTCTTGGTAAAAAAGTTCCTCATGACCTCTCTCCCGAACAAATGCTAGAGGCTGCGCAGCTTGATTGGACCGTACAAAAAGTACCTGCGTTTGCTAATGTCCAAGAGGAAAACGTCAACATTGGTTGGTCTGCTTTGGTTCGTTCGTCAGATAATCGTATTCTTGATGTTGTTTCCAATGATTGGAACCCGGTTCAGAATTCTGAGGCTTTTCAGTTTTTTCATGAGTATTGTGAAGCTGGTGATATGGAAATGCATACTGCTGGCTCTCTTCGTGATGGTCAGATTGTATGGGCTCTTGCTAAGGTCAAGGACTCATTCGAGTTATTTAAAGGTGATCGTGTAGATTCCTATCTACTTTTCACTAACCCACATAAGTTCGGTCAGTGCATTGACATTCGTTTTACACCTACTCGTGTAGTTTGTAATAACACGTTGACTCTTGCTCTTAAGCAGAAAGAAGAGCGTGTTATCAAGAAGAATCACCGTACTGTATTTGACGCATCTTCGGTCAAAGAGCAGCTTGGTATTGCTACGACTAAACTTGCAAAGTACAAAGAAATGGCTGAGTTCTTAGGATCTAAGCGTTACACTCAGGAAAAGCTGAAAGATTACTTCAATCAGATCTTTCCTGTGTTGGTCTACAACAAGGAGAAAGGTCCTCAGCGTAAGGAGTTGTCCAAGTCTGCTACTCGTGCTTTGGAAGTTGTCCATACACAACCCGGAGCAAACTTTGCTGAAGGTTCTTGGTGGCAAGCATTCAATGCCGTTACATACATGACTGATCATGAGATTGGTAAGACAGTAGATTCTCGTCTTACTTCAGCATGGTTCGGTGCAAACAAGAACCTCAAGTTGAAGGCTTTGGAAACCGCTGTTGAGTATGCAGAGGCCGTTTGATGATATGCTTCGTGTAAGTCCTGCTGTCTACTCTAAAATGGTTCCCATGCTTGAAATTGAAGCTTTCAAGCATGGTTATGCAATAGGACTACATGGAAGCATGCAAAGAGACTTGGATATTATAGCATTTCCTTGGATAGAAGAATCATCTTCTTGTCTTGATTTATTAAATGGAGTAATATGTACAGTAGGAGGTACTTTAGTTGGACGTCCGTTTCCCAAATCCCACAATAGAATAGGTTTTTGTATAGGATTATCTAACAATAGAATTAAATCCTATATTGATTTTAGCGTTTTCCTAAAATTAGGAGATAACAGTTTATGTCTTTAAAAGAAAAAATGTTTGATGGAGCACCTATTTTATGGTATGTAAATCTCACTAAAACCTTGGAAATTATGTGGGAAAATCTTATGATAGTGAACAATGAATTTTATCAAAATTCATTTTTGTTTGATAGGTGTGTAGAGAAGGAAAAAAATTACATTAAAGAATTCTTTGATAATAAAGATGTATACAGTTATGTTCGCGATATTCAAGATCCAGTTATGGGTCCTGTAAGTTGGATGGTATTGATTGCTAGGCCAACTAGATTCAGAACTTATAAATGATCAAACGGATTGCGGTAGTTGTGGAGGATCTGCAGGTTGGATGTCGGCCCTCTTCCTACTAACAGGTTTCAATTTCAAACAGATATTACTTTTAAAATATAAGTAATTGTATAGTTGTATGAAGCAAACAGAAAATTGTTTCGGACGGCGGTTCGATTCCGCCCAGGTCCACCAAAAGCATGGCAGCGAAAGACGCCTAACCAGCGACCCCACCTACTGGGGGAGGACACGGTGAATCAAGATTGTTGTGGTGACAATACACATATTCACACCGCAGTAGGATGCTTCTGATGGGCCTGTACAGGTTTCGACGGGGCAAATAGTAGGTAAGTGGACAACTCGATAGGCGAAGGACGTAATCCTAGCGATTCAATAGTCGCAAACGACGAAAGGTTTGTGCTGGCAGCGTAGAGCTGACCGGAGTTTTGCTGGTTGAACTTGGCAACAGAATCAACCAGCTAAATACCAATGGTGGAACAACACACCAACACACATACACAAGGAGAAATTCATGAGTAACATGACACCGTTTGAAATACGTTTAGAATTATTAAAATTGTCTAAAGACATACTTAGCGAAGATTATTTCGCAAAGCGTGTAGTATCCGAAAACAACTGGCAAACAGCTTGCGAAAATGCAAGACAACGTGGCGAACCTTTACCCTCTCAACCAGATTTGCCAACTTATCCAACTGAGTCAGAAATTATTGCTAAAGCTAATGCTTTGAATGGTTTCGTATCTCAGACTCATGTTAGATAAAGATAAGTCTAAGAAGTAACCTAAGAGGGGGCAACCCCTCTCGTGGAGAAACTATGGAAAAAGTAATAAAACCAATTTTGTATGGTCTAGCAACAATACTTGTATTCCAATTTTTGTCCAGTATTGTAGTAAAGAAATTTGATTTATTTAAAAACAAGCAGTTAGATGTTTCTGTTGTTACAGCTTCGGAACGTGAGCGTCAGCTTGAATGTTTAGCTCGCAACATTTATCATGAAGCAGGTACAGAACCATTTGAAGGTAAAGTAGCAGTTGCGCAAGTTACAATTAACAGATCAGAGTCTGGAGTATTTCCGTCTGATATTTGTAAAGTAATTTACCAAAAGAACAAGTTTATGGAGAAGGTTGTTTGTCAGTTTAGTTGGTACTGTGAAGGACCTGCTAAAATGAAACTTATCTCTAATGATGTCTATGATGAATGCTACAAAGTTGCAAAGAAAGTTCTTTTAGAGGGATTCAGGTTGCCTGGATTTACTGAAGCAATGTATTATCATGCTGAATATGTTAATCCTGGGTGGAAAAAAGAGCGTGTAGGTAAGATAGGACGTCATATTTTTTACAAGGCGTAGTATGGAACTGTTTAATAAAATCATAGATTCGTTTATAGACTTTTGTAAAACAAAATTAACTAGTACTTCAGCGGAGACTATATCATGGCTTGGCTTGATTCTAATACACGCAGCAACACTTCCAACCATGCTCTCAATTATGGCTGGTTTAAACGACAAATTGCCCCCAGTGGACCTAGTCCTTCTCGTGTGGGCTGGGTTGGCTTTGTTCTTCGTAAGAGCAGCTATCCTAAAAGACATGATTAATTTGGTCACTATAGGCTTTGGTTTTGTAGCTCATGCAGTTTTACTTGCTTTGCTTGTGTTTAAATAAATACAAGTCTAGGGTCTTGAACCCCCTATAGAATGTCTCTACAGGGGTTTTCATCTGGAGGAAACATGGATATCAGAAAAGCATTTGTTATGCTTTTCGTTATGATCAGTTTTGGAGTACAAGCACAGAATACTAGCACACAGAATACATCTGGTGGAACTACTACCAGCACAACTTCTTTAATTAATAAGGTGGATATGATGGTGGC
>Ga0214923_10007072_pt1 | contig 12351 bp, 13 predicted proteins | sample LL1510_MetaG_FD_177993 | JGI IMG/M metagenome (GOLD analysis project Ga0214923, IMG submission 177993) | Freshwater microbial communities from Lake Lanier, Atlanta, Georgia, United States - LL-1510 | ecosystem: Environmental > Aquatic > Freshwater > Lake | place: USA: Georgia | collected...
GTTGTTTTACACCTTTTTTCTTATCAGGTATATTATCTATTTTTTGAATTTCTTTTTGAATTTTTAATTGTTCTTTTTCAAGTTCTTTTTGAATTTTTAATTGTTCTTTTTCTTGTTTTTTATTTTCTTTTATTAATTCTTTTAATTCTTGTTCTTTTTGTTTTTTTTCAGTTTTTAATAATTGTTTTTCTTCTTTTGTAAGTTTATCTGCTTTTTTTACTTTATATTCATCTGGAATATCTGTTGCTTTAATAGTAATTTCTTTAGAAACTTGTTTTATAACATAAGGTTTATAATCAAATGATTTTAATTTAGATAATGATTGTTCTGGATTATATTCAACACTTTTATTATCGGCAGTATTGATAACTTTATTATTTTTATTTATTTTAACAATTTGACCATAATTATTTGTTGTAATTTTATTACCAGATTCATCTTTTTTAAATATATATTTAGGTTTAGATAAAATTTTAATAGAGGCTTCATAAGCATAAAATTTTTTATTGGAACCTTTTGTTATTTTTTTCATTACAAAAGTTATATTTTTACTGCTAGCACTTTTAAATAATCTTGATGCTGCTTTAGAAGCTGCTGAATATGGAGTTTTAGAGATAAAACGTCCACCTACTTCACCATCTGATGCTTCTACAATAGTAAAAGAATCATAACCTTCACGATATTCTTCATCATCAGCTCCACCATTCATTACCGCACGTTTTCGTAAAAAATCATCAAACTTATCAAATTTTACAGGGTTACCTCCACGTATTCCTGATTTATTTTCTTCTTCATCTTCTTCATCTACATATTCTTCTTCTTCTTCTTCTTCTTCTTCTGATTCTTGTTCTTTATCTTTATATTTATCTTCTTGTTGTTCCATTATTTATGATATTATTTCTATATATATACTAATAAAATAATTATGAATAAAATTCAATAACTTTTTTATTTTGGATAAATGATAGTTTTGATAAATTAACTATTTTAATATTATTAATATTAGTAGCTCTTGATAAAGCAGTATATAATTGTCCTGAAATAAATATATCATCGCCTAAATCTAATTCAAGATAATCAATAGATGCGCCTTGAGATTTATGAATAGATATAGCATAAGCTAATTTTAATGGCATAAATTTAATACTTTTATCTTTAATGTTATCAATATAATAATTAATAGTATGAATATTATTATGAATATCTCTTATGATAACGGATGATGTATTTAATCCAATAACAATTCCTCTAGTACCATTAAATAATTTATTTTCAATGGAAATATTTCTAATAACCATAATTTGAGCATTTAAAGTTAAAGTAATATTATATTCATTTAATTTATCATCGGTGATTTTATGTTTAGGATTAATTTTAGAAGCTTTATATTCAAAAGAATTATTATTATTTAATTTAAGTAATTTTTTAAATTCATGATTATTAATTTTATCAACATTTATATTAATAGGATATAATTTAGTAGGTTTAATATCTTTATTTTTAAAGGTTGTATCTTTTAGAGTTTCTAATAATTCAAAAGTTTTTTTTGATATATTACCTTCTCTAATTTCGTTTAATATTTCTTGTAATGTCATATCATCTTTTTGTCTAATAATATCTGTTAAAATTACTTTTTTAAGATCTAATAAATTCCATATATTAGAAGTAAAACAGAAATCACCATTAATAGGTGGTAATTGATAAAAATCACCTACTAATATTAATTGAACACCACCAAATAATAATTTATTATTTTTAATTTTCATTAATAAATTATTAATTAATTCAAATAGTTCATCATCCATCATAGATATTTCATCAATAATTAATACATCAAGTTTTTTTAATTTATTTAAATAACCTCTATATTTTTCAAGATTAGAATAAATTTCATCTAAATTTCTACTAATATTCATATAAAGAAAAGAATGAATAGTTTGACCTCCAATTAAAACAGCGGCACAACCAGTCATAGCAGTTAATCCATAATTAATATTCATAGATTCAAGATAATTAATAATAGCTTTAATAGTATAAGATTTACCAGTACCAGCGGCACCTGTTAAGAATAAATTAGAACGATTTTTAATAATATTAAGAGCATCTAATTGTTTTTCATTCATAATTAATTATAATAGATTATAAATAATTAAATCATTTTTTATAATTATAAAAAATGATTTATTAATAAAATAATAAATTTATTTATGACAATTCTTAGTTCAATTAATATAACATTAAATGGTTCTAAACCTATTATTTTAATAGATCAAAGTTATTATATATTTAATAGATATTATGCGACATATAATTGGTATAAAAGACAAAATAATGAAGAATTTGATCATGAGAATATAGAAGAAAATGAGTTATTTATATTAGCATTTTTCCGTCATGTAGAAAATGATATATTAAAATTAACTAAAAAATTTAAAACAATAAAAACAAATATAATATTTTGTATAGATTGTTATAGATGTGATATATGGAGAAATGAAATATATCAGAATTATAAAATTACAAGAAGTAAAAAAAGTAATTTTAATAGTATAATCTTTACATTATTCAAAAATTATATTATAAATTATAATTATAATTATTGTGAATATGATAAATTAGAAGGAGATGATATAACATATTTAATTCAAAAGAAATTAAAAGAAGAATTACAAATTAAAAATATAGTAATTATTACAAATGATAGTGATTATTTACAAATGTATGATAATAATACAATTATTCAAAATATGCAATTTAAAGATATTAGTTTAAGAATAAAAAATAATCCATTAATAGAATTAGAATTTAAGATTATATATGGTGATAAAAGTGATAATATTCAAAAAATTCAAACAGGATTAAATAAAGAAAATGCTTTTAAATTGGCAATAATGTCAGATAAAGAACGAGATGAATATATAGATAAACATAATTTAAGAGAAAAATATGAATTAAATAAAAGATTAGTAGATTTTAGTTATATTCCATCAATATTAATAAATGAATTTTATAATAAATATAATATAATTATTAAGAAATAATATCATGGATTTAGATTATTATGTTGATATATTTATAACAATTACAATTGTTATTTTTTTTATTTGGGTTTTTATGTTAGTATGTGTGGGTATTTATAGTGGATGTAATATGATGGGATTAATAGAAACAGCAAAAAATTCAAAATTAAATCCAGATGAATATATAATAGCAGGTATTATAACGATATTTGCTACATTATTATATCCTATATTATTATATTTAACATATGTAACAGTATTATTAAGTTATATATTTTGGTTATGGTTATTAATAGTATTATTTGTACCACATTTAGTATTTGTAGGTTTTATACCAATTCCTTTAAAAATTCCAATATTATTATTTGTTCCACCATTTAAAACATTAACGGACAGAGGGATAATACCATTAATATTAAGAATAGCAACAAGATTATTTAAATTTTTAGTAACACAAGATCAAGAATATTTATATAAAAAAAATGTAGATGATATTTATAATTTTGTTTATAATGAAATAAAAAAAATATTTACAAAATTATTTAAAATTCTAAAAATTGATACAACATATTTTATACCACAACCAAATCCTATAGATGATATAGATACATCATTACAACAAGAAGAAGATCCAAATGAAGCAGAAGCAAAAAAAATATTAAATTCATTTGATGAAGATGATGATAAAATAAAAATAAAAAACCTTATAAATGAAGAAATTGCGATATGTATAGCAAATAAATCAAAAGAATTATCAAGTGATTTATCTAGTTCAGAATTATTTATGCAACCTCAAATAAATAGAAGTAATTATGCGGAATGTTATGCTAAATCACTTAATTTATATATAAATAATCAAATATAATAATAATGGATATTAGTACAATAATAGAATATATAGTTTTAACAACTGTAGTAATTATATTAATACATTTATATAAATATTTATATTTAGATATTTATATAAATTTAATACAAGTTCCTTTAATAGGTACGGAATCAATATTATTTCCTCAACCATTATCATCTGGATATAGAGCATTTTTTTCAACATTAACGAGTATTACAACAACACCATTTATATATATATTAATATTTTATTTATTATTTTATGCTATATATTTATTAATAATATGGATATTAAATCAAGGATGGTTATTTTTTATTCATCCATTAATAAGTCCATTATTAGATGCTTCACCATTTAAAGAATTAATAAAATTTGGAATATTTAAATTAATTCAAGGAATATTTGATACATTTGGAATATCACCATTATTAAAAGCAATATATCATTTATATTTTACTGTATATGTATTTTCAAATGATAATATAAGATATATATTTAATTTGATAGCACCTAATTTAGGTGATAAATTAGTAGCATATATGGAAAAACATAAAGGAAAAACCGCAAAACAAGTAACAGAAGAAATTGAAAAAGAAGAAATTGAAGAAAATAAAGCAAAATCACAAATTGAATTAGGAGTAAAAGCAATAATATCAGGTAAATTAAGACCAATAACACCAGATTTAGATGCTTCAAAAAGAAATGAAATATTTATGGCTAATAATAATGAAATGATAAATGCTTATTCAAGAAAAATAGGAGATTATATAAAATTAAGTTATTAATAATAGAGAAAAATGTTTAATTTTGGTATATTAATAAATAAATTTTATGATATATTTAATAAACAACAAACATTTTTTGAAATAATATTAAATTTAACATTTATATTAATATTATTTATATTAGCATTTATATTTTATTGGGATAGTATTAATAGAAGTGTAATAAATAATAGTAGATGTAAAGCACTTATAAAAAATGATGATTCTAATTATACTGCTTATTTTTATAATGATAAAACTAATAAAAATACAAAATTATTTTCAATTAGTTATGATAATACCAAAAATCATAATGTTAAAATAAGTTGTGAAGGTGTATGTAGTAAAAGTTCAGCTGATAATGGTGTAATATTAAATACTATAGATATTCCTTATTATGATTATAAGGAACAAAGAATAGATACAAGTTATACAAAAAAATGTTATTGTGATAGCGATTATTTTAGCACTAATATTAATTATTCAAAATTAGATGATTTAGGTATAGACGGAGATAATTTTTTAGCAGATTATTATACAGAATTTTATAAAAGTACTCCAATTAGTACATATGATGGTAAATTATATTTTCCTGTATAAAATTATTTATATTTAAATACTTTATTTAAAATAATAGATAATTCAGAAATATCTTCTTTATCTAATTTTGGATATTGAATATTAAATTCTAAGAATAAATTACCTTTTTTATCAGTATTCATAATAGGTAATCCTCTATTTTTTACAATATATTGTTTATTTTGATTAATAATACCAAATTGATTAATATTAAGTTTAATTGTATCATCAAAATAAGGTATTACTAAATCTTTACCTAAAATAGCATCAGTTAATGTTATATTAACTTTATAATATAAATCATTACCTTTTCTAATAAATGTAGGATGATCTTGAATTCTAATTTCTAAAACTAAATGTCCAGGAATTTGAGATGATTTTTTAGGTTGTTCGCCTAAATGATTAAATATAGTTTTCATTCCATCATCAAAACCTTTAGGAATACATAAATTACAAGCATTTTCAGATTCATAGGATCCATTACCTTTACAGTCTGAACAATTTTTATTACCTTTAATAAACATACCACTTCCATTACAATTATTACAATTTTGTTGCATAATTTGTGTAAAAGGACCAATTTGAATCATTTGTTGTATTAATCCATCACCATTACATTTTTCACAAGTTTTATAACATTTTTTACAAAAATGTGTAACTTTAAAATTAAGATTTTTATTTATACCATAATAAACTTCATCTAATGTAGCTGTATATATTTTATTTATATTATTACATTGATTATTTCTTGTATTTTTATTTCTAAATCCAAAAAAAGCATCCGCAAATGGATCATGTTGTCTATTTCCAAAAAGATTTTCAAACATATCTTTCAAATCATCATTACTTCTATCATTAGAACCACTATTATTATAGTTTTCATCACCTAAATGGTCATATCTTCTTTTTTCATCTTCATTTGATAATATAGAATAAGCATTTGAAATTTCTTTAAATTTAGCATCTGCTTCAGGGTTATTAGGATTTTTATCAGGATGATATTGAAAAGCTTTTTTTTTATATGCTTTTTTAATATCATCTTGAGAACTATTTTTATTTATTCCTAATATATCATATAATTTATAGGACATTATTTAATTATAATTAATATAGTTATTTTTATATATTTATTTATATCCACCTCTTAATCTTAATACTAAATGAAGAGTTGATTCTTTTTGAATATTATAATCAGCCAATGTTCTATTATCTTCTAATTGTTTTCCAGCAAAAATTAATCGTTGTTGATCAGGTGGAATTCCTTCTTTATCTTGAATTTTTGATTTAATCATATCAATAGTATCTGATGATTCAACTTCAAGAGTAATAGTTTTACCAGTTAATGTTTTTACAAATATTTGCATGAATTTATTATAATAATATAATTTAATTTTTATATGTTTTTTTGTTAATAAATAAAATAATAATAAAAAATAACAATGGGTAATTCATCATCAAGAAAATATAGTTATCATGAATACTATAATGTTATTAAAAATGATAAAAATTTTGATTTTTCAAAAATAAATTATGAATTATTAGATCCATATGAAGTTCTTGAAGTTAGAAAAAATTTTACATTTGAAGAACTCAAAGATGCGTATAAATATACAGCATTTTTAACTCATCCAGATAAAAAAGGTGGAAATAAAATAATTTTTAATTTTGTTACAGATTGTTTTAAAAAATTAGCATATGAATATAAAGCAAAACAACAAGATAAAACATTTATAGATTTAAAAAAACAAGTTGAAGAATATTATTCAAAAGATAATGAAGATACTAAAGGAAAACCTCCACCTATTGATAATAATTTTCATGAACATTTTAATAGAACTTTTAATATGTGTAGAATGGATAATGAAGAATTTGATTTTGGTTATGGTGATATAATGGAAGAAAGTTCACAAAAAAGAGAAGATATAAAAAATGAAAAATTATATACTGATAATAAATTTGATAATAAAAATTTTAATTCTATATTTAATAAATTTGTACCAGCACCAGTTTCTAGTGAAGTTACTAAATATAAAGAACCTGAACCTATGGTTTTAGCCAAAAAAATGAATTATACAGAAATAGGTGGGAAAAAACCAGATGATTATAGTAGTAGTGTAGAAAAAGAAAGTAAAAATAGTCTAGTTTATACAGATTATAAAAAAGCTTATACAAATACTAGATTAATAGATGAATGTTCTATAAAAAAACAAAAAGAATTTGATTCAGTAGAACAATTTCAAGCATATAGAGATAATAAAACTAAAAAAAATTTATCAGATAAAGAAAAAAGATATTTAGAAGAAAAAAAATTAAAAGAAGAACAAGAAGAATTTTTAAGATTAGAAAGAATTAAAAATGAAAATATGAGAATTAAAATAAATAACGAAAAAGCATCAAGATTATTATTAAAATAATTAACATTAATTATTTATAGAATATAATATGTACGATTTTCAAATATTTATATTAATTTTAATAATTTTTATTATTTTATTATTTATTTTATTATATAATAAAAATTATATAGAAAAATTTACAACTGATCCTCCTAAATATGATCCAACTAATTTAAATAATTATTCTGAAAGACCATCTGTTCCTGAACCTGAAGCCATATATATGGATTATATTTTAGCAAATACACAATTATTAATACCATCTACTAATGAAATAAATAATTCATCTAATATTTTTCCATTTAATCCTAATTTAGGTGTGGCTTCTCAACTAAGTTTATTAAGAAAATTAAAAGAACATAATGATAAAATAAGAGAAATAACTAAAAAACATCAAGATTTATTACAAATTATACAAAATAAATTATTTGAAATAAAAGAAGATATTGAAAAAAAACAAAATGAAAAAAATAAATTATCAGAAGAAGTTTCAAATTTAAATATGAGTAGATATCTAAATAAATCAAATATTAATCTTATATTAAATGCTATGGAAAGTAATATTAATAAAGAAAGATCATTAAAGAAATATGAAGAAGAAATTATTGATAAAAAAAATGAACTTCAAAAAATGTTAGATTTATCTAATAAATCTTCTTCTACTGTTTTAATTAAAGATGAACAATTAAAACCTTTAATAGAAAAATTATCAGAAATTGAAAAAAAAATAGTAGAAATTAATAATAAAACTCCCGATAATATATGTACTTCTTATTCATCTATGCCTCATCCTCAGAAAGACACATTTATATATGATTATAATACTGTAAATAATCCTTCTTATTCTTGGTGTGTATGTAATAATAATAATAAAAAGTCAGAAGAATGTACTACATATATGGATTGTAATAAAAATTATCAAAAAAATAAAGATAAAGATGTTTTAATTGGTGAAGATCTTACTATATATATGAAATGTTTAAGTAGATATCCTAATTTTCCAAAATATTTAACAAGTAATATAAATATTAAAACATAATTTTTTTATTTATATTAAATAGATTTATATTTAATTAATGATTTTATTAAAGGCTGTATTAGCAGAATTTTTAGGTACATTTTTCTTTTTTTCTATAATTTTAAATGCTATTGCTAATGCTTCATTAGGACCTATTGCTGTTGCCGTTGGTCTTTTAGCAGCAGTTTATTTTGGTGGTTCTATTTCAGGTGGTCATTTTAACCCTGCTGTTTCAGTTATGATGTTTGCTAAAGGTAATATTACAGCAGATGTTCTTATATTATATATTTTAGCTCAAATAATTGCCGGTTTAGTAGCATTGTCAATAAATACATATTTTGTAACTTAAATATATTTATATAAACAATAATTCAATAATATTAATAAAATTATATGAAAATTTACACCAAAACAGGAGATAAAGGAACTACTTCTTTATATGATACATCAAGAGTTTCTAAATCTTCTGTTTTAATAGATTTATTAGGTGATATTGATGAATTAAATAGTTTTATTGGTATTATAAATAGTGAATATATGTTAGAAGATTTACAAATATGGTTATTTGATTTAGGAACAATTATAGCAAATCCTGATAAAAAATTTAATTTTGATATTGATCAAAAAGTAATTAAAATGATAGAAAATGAAATTGATAAATTAGTAGCACAATTACCTAAATTAACTAATTTTATTCTTCCAACAGGAAATATTCATTTATCTCGTGCTATTGCTAGAAGATGTGAAAGAAAAATGGTAAAAGCAAAAACTGAATATGATCACATTGATGATAATTGTCTTATATTTATTAATAGATTAAGTGATTATTTATTTGTATTAGCACGATATGATAATAAAACTAATGAAATTATTTATAAAAAATCTTCAATATTAACACCAATTTAATATTTTTTATTTATCAAAACTCATAATTGAACTAGATGATTTTGATAAATCAAAACTCATAATTGAACTAGATGATTTTGATAAATCAAAACTCATAATTGAACTAGATGATTTTGATTTATCAAGACTCATTGTTGAATCGTTAGAATATATTACTTTATCATTGATTATATTTTTTGATTTATATTTTAAATTATTTTTAACATAAATTAATGTAAGATCACTATTTCCAAACGAAAAACATAATGAACAATTTGGTTTACAAGTTTTTGTAATTTTACAAGTTTTTAAATTTAAACAATAATTATCTATTTTATTATTTACATCCCAATTAAATTTAATTAAATCGCATGGTATTATATTATCATTTATTAAATCTCTATTTGTTATATAAGAATCTTGCGTAGTTTTAATCCAACCATTATATATAAATTTATCATTTTTACATTTTAAACAAACTATTCTATCATTTATAATACACGAATCTAATGTATATAATATTCCTTTATAATTAATATTATCTTCAAAATTATTTATATCTATATTATAATTATTATTAAATATATATGGTAAATCTATATTTAATTTATTATAAATATATTTATAATAATCTTTATTATTTTTATTATTAATTATAATATAATCAATATCATGATCTATATTATAATTATTTTTAATATTTTCAACATTATATTTTTTATTTTTTATTAAATTTTCTATATTAATATTAAAATTACTAATAGAATTCATAATATTTTTTATATAAGTATTATTATTATAATTATCAAAAGTTATACATTTTTTACCTATAGATCTAATAAATGCTGATAAATAATAATCTATATTACCATTATTTTTTAATATATAATTATAATGATTATCATCTATTATAAAATCTTTTAAAATATTTTCAGCAGGTAATGTATAATAATATGTTAAATCTTTATTATATGATATATAATATTTATTTAATATATTATTTATAAAATTATAAAAAATATTTGATTTATCTTTATTATATAATAATAATTTTCTTGAATTTTCACTATATAATATAGACATTAATATAGAATTAAACCATGCTATATTATTAAATTGTGGTATTGTTACAATTTTATTACAATAATTTAATTTATCATCTATAATTGATTTACTTAATGAACTAATACTATTACTATTTTTATTAATATCTATTGATTTAAAATTAGTATTCATTTTAACATAAATTAATGTTCTAACACCTTTACCAAATGAATAAGATAAATCTTTATTTAATTTATTTTCTTCAAATTTACATATTTTTGAATTTAAAAAATAATTACTAGTTTTATTATTTACGTCCCAATTAAATTTCATTAATTCACAAGGAGATGGCATTTTAACTTGAGTATCAAATATATCTAAATTTTCTTTATTCCAACTATTATATACATATCTAGTATTTTTACAGGTAATTCCTGCTATACTATGTCCAATTATTTTATTACCATCTTTATCTAATATTCCAATATCATAATTTCCTAATAAACAAGAATCTAATATATATTTATTACCATTATATGTAATAATATTATCAAAATTATCAATTATATATTTACTAAAAGGTTTTAATTCTGGTAAATTAGTTTTAATATATTGAATTTCATATTTGATATCAACACTATTATCATTATTATTAATTAAAATATAATCAGGATTATCAACATTTAAATTTGACATTTTTTTAATTATATGAGTTCTATGATTTTGTAAATATTTATCTAAAAATAATTTATCAAAAAAATTAGTTATATTTAATTCACTATAACTTAAAGATTTATATAAATTTATATAATAATATTTATTTTTATATAAATCTAAAGTAATACATGTTTTACCTATTTTTTTTATAAATAAAGGTAAAAAATAAATAACATAATAATTATAATCATTTTCAGCTATAAATTTATTTATAATATTTTTTTTACTATCAACTATTTCTAAAATTCTTTCAGGACGTAATATATTATAATATTCTAATCCTTTTTTTTGTGAAATATAATATTTTGTAAGAATATTATTTATAACTTCATATAATTTATTTGATTTATTTTTTTTATAAATATTATCATATAATAATAATTTACGTGAATATTGACTATAAAATAATGCCATTAATATAGAATTAAACCAACATGTTGATTGATATATTGGTATAGTAACAATTTTATTACAAAATTCTAATTTATTCATTTCTAAATATAAAAAAGATAAAACATTGTATAATAAAAGACAAAAATTAATTTGTCTTTATATTTTTAGTTTTTTTATTCTAACCTAAAGACTATCCAGATATCATCGCACCAATAATTACAAGACGTTGTCATTGATATTTTCTTATCATCAAGATGAAAGATAACATCATCATCTTCATCAATAGTATAAGAAACATTTACTCCTTTGTTTTTCAAACTGGTTACTAACTTAGAAGGCAACATTTCAATATATTCATATGGCAACGAGTCATTCCAATTAACAGAATCTCCATAATTAGTATCATTGATAGAAATAATGATATTAGTCATGGTAGGAATCATTTCGTTAAAGAAATTGGTAGACATATTTCAATATGACACGAATAAAAATAATAAACTCATAATCAATTTTTAATAATAATTAATAAAAATAATACAATTTTATAAAATCCAAAAAATAATAAAAGACAAAAATTAATTTGTCTTTATATTTTTAGTTTTTTTATTCTAACCTAAAGACTATCCAGATATCATCGCACCAATAATTACAAGACGTTGTCATTGATATTTTCTTATCATCAAGA
>Ga0214923_10007073_pt1 | contig 12351 bp, 4 predicted proteins | sample LL1510_MetaG_FD_177993 | JGI IMG/M metagenome (GOLD analysis project Ga0214923, IMG submission 177993) | Freshwater microbial communities from Lake Lanier, Atlanta, Georgia, United States - LL-1510 | ecosystem: Environmental > Aquatic > Freshwater > Lake | place: USA: Georgia | collected 2015-10-15
GTATTCATTTGTTTATTGATGGATAAATTAGTGATATTTTTAATATGTATTAATTAGTGGTATTTATATTGATTAAAAATAATTATGAAAAAAAATATATTTAAAATAAAAATATTATTATATATGGAGTAAAAAAGAACTATTTAGTAAATACGTGACACATATATCTCAAAGGAGGGGTAATTGATATCAATGACTAAATTCAGTAAAGATGTTCTTTAATATGTAAACGATGCCATATACATGTCCGTAAAGGATGCTTAATCGCTATTCTAGTTAATTATTGACTATTACAATTTTATCTATATTGATTCAGATATAGCAAAAGAAAAATAAAAAAAGAATAAGAATGTATACACATCTATAATCACATATAGATAGACATTAAGAAAAGCAGTTGAAACGCTATTTTATTAAAAGAACTTCTCTCCTGAAGTAATAGAAGTAGCTGAATCATACATAAAGAAAAACACTGATAGTTAATAACAAGCAAGTCAATTTAGAAAGAAGCAATTCATAGAAATGTAATAATAAGAAAAGAAATAAATAAAAATAGACGATGTATTTAAAGTATCAGATTCTATATTATAACAAGCATAAGATATACAGCATTAAGATGATTCTTCATTAAAGAAAAAATTCTTCTTCCTATCCTGCTTTTTATCACTAAATACAGGATTAAGAAAAATGGAAGTATTTTATCACTTCGAATCATTCAAGATAATAGACTCATTTTAACTTGAAGAATTTAGTGATTTTGAAGTGTGCATAGAATTAAATAATCTATTAAAGAAAAAGAAACCATAAGACGAAAAAACACAGTACATAAGACCTGTTTTATGTACAAAAAAGAAATTCCTATATGCATTAACAGAAATGAACTACATACAAAAATAGGTATAGATAACAGAATCAATATTTAGATCATGCGTTTCTAGAGTATTAAAAGAGATAGATTTAATGAATATAGGAACCAAGATAAAGGATTTTAGATAAGTTTACGCAAATACATCGTACTAAATATAAACAAAGAATAAAGATATAAAGAATTGGATTTGCGATGTATTAAATCATGAATAAGAAAAAACATCGCTTTACTATTAAAGAATATAAGTGTTAAGTATAGACGAAAAAATAAAAGAAGAAATAAAAAAAATGGAATAAGAAAATAAACACTAAAAAACAAGGATTTAGTATCTCGAATTACTATTAATTTAAAATAATATCGAATTTAAGATATGATCATATTTAATCAGTCATCATTTATATTATCTTATCTTTATTTCTTAATATACTATCAATATTTTTTTCTTTCTCTATTTTTTATACGTATATATTTATGTTCTTTATCATGTCTTTAGTCATCTCTTTTTTCTTATTTAAATTATTACTTTCTTTGATGCCTTTGACTATGTTCATTCTTAACGCTTTATTTACATAAGAAAGATGCCTTTTCAAGCCTTTTTTATACTATTAAAAAAATACTAAAAAATCTTTACATTCTGCTTCATCCTCGTCGTCGATTAGATCCTTTATTTATTCTATATAGTGATAATTTATATCCTCTATATATTAATCCATTTTGCATATTAATTTCGAATATCTGTATAATTCTTACATCTATATAACTATCAGGCATTTAAAGTAAAGAAAATTATTTTTTTTTTAGTATACAAATATTAATATAATAATAATATAATAATAATAAAATATGTATATATATAGATGATACATAGACAAGTAGAAATCAACAGATAAATAATAGATTTAATGAGATTAAACAAAGTCATTTAATAATTAAAAAAAGGTGCTTCATTTAAATAAATAAATCCTTTATTATTAAAATCAATAGGAATCATAGCATGATAAGGCCTTTTTTCTATCTCTTTTTTTATCTTTTTATATTCATGTGTATTTACCCAACACACTATAAAAATAGACTAAAAACACTGTCTATATATTCAATATACTAGTCTTTAATATATATAAAATGCTATCTTAGAATATGTTTTCTGTCATCTATTTTTATAAATAAAATAGAATTATTTATATATGAATAAGAAGAAAATAACGATTACGAAATTGCCATAAACAGATAAAAAGAAATATAAAATAGTGATAGAAACAGATGATAGAAAGAAAACTCTCAAAATAGGATAATAAGGAGCATCAGACTATACAATTAATAAAAACAAATAAACAAGAGAGAGATACATATAGAGACATAAGGAAAACGAAGATTGGAATGATCCATATACAGCTGGATTCTGGAGCAGATGGCTTACATGGGGGCCAAAAGATAACATAAATGAAGCTAAAAAATATTCTATAAACAAAGCAAAAAAACTTTTATGATCCTATTATATATGGAATATCAAATGACCATTTCTTCTATCGATGTTTTTAATATATACATAAAATAAATATTCTAAAAAGAAGAAATAGAAAATGAAGATAAAAAACAAGCATATATAGATATATTTAATGATTAAGAAATGTCTCATGACATATTTGATGGGGGACACGTCAAAATTGATTCTACACGTATTAGAATAGAAATCCAATTTTTTAATCCAGATAACGAACTATATTTATATGTAATTATACCAAAGAAAAAAAATATTATAGAGAATTTAAATTGATTTCAATCATATATATAATGGACTAATAATCATATATATTAAGATAGCAGTTAAGAAGACACATTTTATAAGCATCAGAATTACAGAGCATAAATATACCAAGATAACTAAGAAAAGTGATAAAAAAAGGAGTATATAATAACATATACATAGAACACGGAAAAGATATAATGAATGAAATATACGTAAAAATATTCTTGAAAAAACATGCAGAAAAATAATATGAAATACTAATAGAATACACTATTAATAATGAATAACAAAATCCTATTTGTTTTTCTGTAGAAGATACTACTCTTAATGATTTCATAGAAAATAATGAAAATTAACTTTAAAATATTAATATTTGATTACACATATAGGATATTTAGAGAACGCATGGAATAGATATGTAATTATTTAATATAAATAAATAACTAAATTAGATGATCATTTTTTCTTTTTCTATGAAGAACATATATTACCAAATATGCTTGTCTTTTTTTATGTTTAGGGAGTATTTTTTATTGATGTTCCCAAAGGGCTTCCAGCAGTTATAGTATCTATTTTTTATTCATTTTTTTATATTTTTTCTAAAACTATTTATTTTGTAGTTTCGATCATACTATCTATATTCATAACTGATTATACTTAGCTGTTTTATTTTTATGTTATTTTCTCCATCATTTTGAATAATGTATCTATCTATTATTATTATTCTTCTATTTTTCTTTATTAATCCTTAACTATGCTCTTATATACATATACATCATCCATGTTTTCATATATAACATCGATTTTTTATTATAATTCATTGATTATCTTCTGTTATTTTTTTACGCACGAGAATAAAAAAAAAACACATGAATTTACGTTAAATCCATATTTAGGAAGATAAGCGCGACATTTTTCGTCTCTTTAGTCATTTTCTTTATCATATTAATTAATAGTAATAAATTCACTGTATAGATTCGCATTTTCATCACATAAAGATAAACCGATCTAATATGCACTGTTTTCTGGTTAGTTATCAAACTAAAAGCGGTGAATTTTCATTTTCATGAGCTTACTTATACAACAGTCATACTTGGAGCTCTTATATCTTGTTATATTTTTTTTTACTGAAGCATCACTGTATTAAAAAATGCTTTATGCGTATATATTTCCATATACAACTAGTACATAACCTGTACCTCCAATTATTTATTGATTTTATGAATTTGGAGAGTAGAACTGCATATTCATATATGAATTAAAAAATAATCCAACACCTGAAAAAATTGAACCATCGTATGCTACTACATGACTTGATAAATAGTTCTATGTCTATAATGTATTACATAAAGTATCCATATAATACACCTTTTATCCATTTGTATATGATTTATATATTTACTAAAATTAACAGTCTATCTCAGGAGTAAAATATGATTTATATGTATATATTTCCCTTATCTCTTATGTAGTAGTAGTATTAGTATTATAATAAGCATTATCATAATATGTAAGTGTATTTTTTGAAAATTTATTCCCATTAGTTAAATTCAACACGATATTCTAGTCTCCATTACTGTCTATATAGAGCTGATTATATTTTGATTATGATACATTGGAAAACACTGTGATTTCACCTTGAGCTGTATCTTAAAGCTATACGTATGATTCAGAACTATTTCCATTACTGTTTTATATTAATAATCTAGTGTTATCTAATATTATTTACTTATTTTTTCCGTTAGTTGAATTAAGGAATTACCATACGAATTGATTACTTGTTTGATTGGAATATAGACGAAATTATTTAGATGCATTCATTAACTAGAGGTAAAATTCTACATCAGTATAGAGACCGTTTAGTGATCTTCCGGATAGAAACAAACCATTCATTAAAGAATTACTAGCATAATTAGCAAATGTCCTTATAGGCGCTAATGTATTTTGATTTGTGCTATCTGGAACAAGATTGCTTGTATTATCATACGCATAAGAAATGAATTATCCTGTATACATAAGATTGAATTAATTCACCCTAAGACATAAAGATAAATCACCAGAAATAGTCGATACAGAATCATCTACGTACTTCTTTGTTACTAAATTATATTAATTCCCTGAAAAATTAGTACTTGCATCATATCTTATTATCGTTCCATTAGTAAGTATATTAGGACTGATATTATCAAGTAAAACAGTGAGATTCTTAACCATTTATACACTTGTCAGCGTAGAATTTGCATAATTAGGCACAAGAGTCGTATATCCAATAAAAGAATTTGTATTCATAGTAAATCCATTCAATAATACAGGAAGTACGTTATTTTACCAATAATCAATTACTTAATTCTTTGATACAAGTTAATATGCATTTGCGGAATTAAATGACTGAAGATCATTCTAAAATATATAGCAAGACGTATTCATGGTATTATTAGTTGTCTTATTTACGTAGTTTCCTGATATATCTGATATACTATTTTATATTTATTTTTTTACATCATGATTATTTGGAACATAGCTATCATACGACACAGTATAGTTTATCAAAGCAGGATAATTAGTAACATAATAAGTATTAACCATGTTTAGATTGCTATCTGCTATCTTCTTCATAAATGGAGATGTATCTATAGAGTTAATCAACTACTTTGTTTATTTTAGATTGATATAGTACTAATCATATGTATTACTTGACAAATCTGCTATGTCACCTGTACCATTGATTCGAAAACCATTTATAGGTATGTTTGCGCTTGTGTTATTTCCTATTTAATTCATTTCAAGATTTTATCTGATAAGCTTCATATTTATTAATTATAATTCAGAGAAATACAAAGAAGACGAATTCAAGTATATATTACAATTTTAATCCATTATGTTATTCTATTTATCTGTTCTTACTATTTAGTTGTATATTTAGTTTGAAACATACCTATTATCATTATATATTCTATGACAAACACTGTCTGCATCGAAAATAGAGAAATCAGACACGTTATATTTTATTTATTTATTTATGGTCATCTAGTTGTCTTGATTCTTATACATAACGTTAGATATATCTATTTATTAGTTTATCCATTAAGGATTAATAACATATTCCTAGTCTTGATCAACGCCATTTGTTAATAATAAGAATTATGGTATATTCCAACTGTATGATGCGTCGACAAATCCATTTTCATTATCGTTTAACATGTGGATTATTTTAAGATCTTAAAAGTTAATTTACTATTGATTCAATATCTATTAATTAGTAATTTAATTATATTACAAATCCATATATAAAGAAATAAAAAAAGAGAGAGATAAAGATATCAATATCACTTACCTTATGTATTTAAAGGCTGTGTAATAAATTAGAATCCAATATATAGATTTTTAGCTACATTATTAGCAGTAGTTATATTTGCTTGATATTATATTGAAGATCCAGGTGGATATTTTTCTTTACATGATGATTAACATAGATCAAATGGAAGATTCAATGCATCACTTTACATATTCTAGATTTACCTGTGGAATTAATTCACTGATACAGCGTTTACCAACTATAAACCGTTTTTTTGTATAGTACCTGATGTTATATCTGATGGTAAAACAGATGGATTAGAATATGCAAATCCTTCATTTGAATTAGCTAGATAGACATCTTATCTAATACATTATTGATTCATTCCTACTGATTAATTGCATTAGACATTACTAGTACCGTTATTTGCTATTGGATACTACCATTATATATATGTTACATCGAATGGAAAAGGTTCTTCCATCGTTTATATCGCATTTACCATATTCAATTATACATCTAATGTAAAAGCTGTAACTTTTACGGCAGTTCTTGAAGTCAACGGTGTTCCGTATATATCGACATAAAAACCAGCATCATTGACTCCGTCTTTAGATAATAAAATTGGAACTACTATTTATATCTATTCTTATAGTTTCACTCTCATTATTCTTGATATACATGTTCCTGGGAATTGCATTTTATAAGGAACAGAAAAGACTAGGGTATAATCGAATGCAGTGTTAGCAGCGACAGCAGTTCTGTCTAATTATAATAAAAAGTCAGACCAAGAGCTTTTTCCTTCTTATGTACATATCTATTAATTCAAGGCAGCTTGAGATAAATTTTAATATGTACCAATAGTTACACCGTCACGAATTATAGTGCATTGACCAAATCCAAATCCGACTAGATTACTAAATAATGAAGTTATAGCATTATTAGATTACTCTGCTGCGTTTGCGATACGAACAGTGTATTAAAGTTCACTTCTTTCAACATCATAACCGGGTTCGCTAGCAGGAATCAAGAAATTAATTTATCCTCCCGCTTTTAGATTTATCTATCCATTTTGACTTTATACTATCACTTGAGAGCTCTTTTCCATATATAATAGTAGCAAAAAATATTTGATTTTTACATAAAAAAAAACAAATAAAGGATAGTTATATATGGACATAAAAATACTACCTAAAAAACTATATGTATGTGATATTATTATATATATTTTATATGATGCATAAGGAGACATGACTTATAATGCCTAAATAGTTAATTTTCCATTATTTAACGCTCTAACACCCAGAAAAATAAAATTAGAGATAAACAGTGCTTAACCATAACCAGAAATCATGACACTATATGGATAAAAATTAAGTATTGGTTAAGGCTATAATAGTAAAGTACTTGATATATCAAAATAATAATCTTTCTTAGCATTAGACAACTAAAATATATCTTAGTATCTATAGTTAGATTAACCATTTATAAAAGTAGCTTAATAGAGATATAATTACGTGACTATATAAATTTAATATTATATATGATATAAAGATAAATCAATATTTCTATGATAATTAATAATAACTAAAAATCCTATTCGCTTGATTAGTGGTGTAAAATAGACGATCTAGATTCTGTGTCTATTTCATAGATTTACTGGCCTATGACATAGTATATAATAGATGAATAGTTTGACATAACACTAAACGGTATAACTGTTACTTTTTTTGTAGGAAACATTACATTCTAAGGAATCATATCTAAAATAAAAAATTCATTAGGAAATAACTATACTGTAAGGGAATACCAACAAAACAATTTTTAAACTACAGGGAAATTATTCATATAAAAAACAGACTTAAGTACTATGACTTTTAACTTTGGATTTAATACTAATATCTTCGGAAATCCTACATGGAATGAGTCTCAGAAAGCCATCATCTCGGAAAATATATGTAATTTATTATAAGACTAAATTGTATTCATAAAGAGTAACGCATGCCTAAATCCATATCAAGAATTAAACTGTTTCGATATACTATATTAGTTCTCTCCCAGTAACATAGTATAGAATTACAGTTATTATTTCGATAACCATATAGATATAATTAAAAATAGAAAAAAATATACTAAAGTAAGAGATATCACGTTTGAATTCATCAATTAAAATGGATCAAAAATAGACTTCAGAAATGATAATCCTGTTATAATATAGTTAACACTTTTTCATTATAGATAGAACTATATAGATATATAAACATAATTGCTTAAAAATATAAGAGATATTCTTGTATTTTAGAATAAAAGTAAACTAGAAAATTCTCTCACTTAAAACCAGCTATAAGAGAATTAAAATCCTGTTACTTCTTCTTAGAATTCTATAGATCAATGAATTATTTAAATTAGTCTTGGATTATTGGCTATACGATTTATTATACGCTTTGTTATACTTCTTTTTATGTTTGTTATTTTTCTTATTTTTATTTTCTTTTTTCTTCTTTTTATTACTCTAGTGTTTTGAATATGTTTTCTTTTGTTTCTTCTATTTATTTCTTGCCTTTTTCCTTTACTTTTGATATCTTTACTTAATGCTGTTAGACTATGTTTTAGAGCTATGCATTTTATTATTATACACTATTTATTTATTACTAAAGCCTTTATATTTCGTGTGAGTAATCTGTCGCATATACCTTTTAAGATGCTTGTTTTTATGGTCTTTATGGTATGTTTCCTTCGCCATATACTAGTTTTTTTATCCACATAGGAGCATTTGCCTTTAAGTTTCCATCCTTCTTTTTATATTTACTAATATCAATTTAGTAGTCTTTTTCATCTTCACATAGTGCTCCGTCCTATTATTATATTTATTATTATTATTATTTGTTCTCTTCCATTTATATAAATGGTCGATAAAAAAAATAATTAATAAAAAAGATTACATAATAAACGATTATATGTAGATGATACAGGATAATTATACTATTTAGAGAAAAAAATATATAATGGTAAGATATAGTATAAGAAAGTGCTCTATAGGTTTAGATCTGGTGATAAAATACCTAAAGTAAACATATAGAAAAACGTAAGACAAGGAAGATAAGGAAGAGCTCGTATATCTAGAGAGAATCTATAGAAAAACTATCAATTAGAGCTCATGTAGAAATTGATAATGGAAACACTCACTAAAGACATAGAAAACAAGAATAAATAGATAGCTGAATTTTAAAAGACACAAGGATAGAGTAAAGTAGAGAGATTAGATAGCAAAATAGATCTATATAGATAAAAAGGCGATAAAGAAAAGGAATAAAAATATATAAAGAAAAAAGAGATATATTTAAAGGAAAATGAAGATAATGAAAAGAAATTAAAACTAATATAAGAAGAATTAAAGAAATAAGAAAATCAATCCTTGTAGAAATAGAAAGAATTAAGAGATGAATTAGAAAAAGCTATATAAAAATAGAAAGAAATACATGACTAAGCTACTGTTAGTTCTGTAAAGAAAGATGAAGAAGCCAAACTCATGAAAATAGGCTATTTATAGTAAGAAAAGAAGCTTCTCGAATAGATGAAGAATACCGAAGAATAATATAAATAAAAAATATAAGAAAAAGATAAGATTTTATAATATCATGGGATAAATGAAGAACTAGAAAAAGAGCTATCATAAAGAGGATTTAAAACACAACCATATAAACAGATATTAGACGAAGGATTGATGAAAGATGTGCTCATAGGACAAGAATAACTGATAAAAGATAGCGTATCTAAGTAATTATAAGAAAAAATAGAAGAAATAAAACGTATATAAGAATAGAGTGAGAAGAGTGAAAGTGTTTCATTGGAATCTTTAACGAACTTACAGAGAATAGCGAAAGAAATGGCAGGTTATTAGATGAAACCAATAAAGAATCCTAAAGACATTTAAGAAAGAGCATAAATATTTTAAGAAACATTGAAAGGTGTCGAAGAAAAGCTCTAATCATAGAAATAACAGCTTGAAAAATAACATGAAATTGAAAAATAATTAGCTATAGAATAATAATTAACATAAAATACAAGATAACATAGTAAAAAAATATTAGGTTTATTATTAGACGAATACAAAAGAAATTTCGGTATTTCTAGAGATATAAAAGATTATGTATAGTATTAAAAAAAACCGACTTAATTAGAAAGATCATATTTTTAAATAAAAGACGAGGATCTCAGTTCATATAGGCAAAAATTAAAGGAAATAGAAGAAAAAGGGAATTATATAGTATAGCCATTGAAAAAAGAAGATAAGGGTTTAAATGAGTAAATATCATAAATAAGAAGTGATTTTAAAACTAAAAAGGATATTTATGAATAAAAAAAATAGCTATTAGATGAAGAGCACTAAAAAATACTATAACAAGAAATAGATTAACTAGAAAAAAAAGGAGAGGTTTTTACCGGAAATGAAATAGTGATTTAATCTTTAACCGATCCGAAATATATATCATCATTGAAAGGTAATGGAAAAAATGATGATGATTAAGGTGGAACTACGCTTGAAACTATGATATAACTCATAAACATAGGGATATTAAACCACATAGATGAGAAATATGATATCGTATATGTATCAGAAAATCATTAGCCAATTCCAGATATAGAAGATGTATAAGATGGCCTTATTTTCTTGTTTTTTTTTAATTCCCCAAATAAAGATGTATGTCATATAACTACAGCTGTATATGATAAACAAGATCACTCTATCATGCATTTTGATCCACTTTCGAATAGAACTAGATATAGATTAGATAAGATGTATATAAGGAAATTTGCAAACTAATCGGATTTAGAGCTTAAATTCAAATCCAATATTCTATAAAGACCATGGCAAACAGATGATGATAACTGTGGTTTATACTGTTTTATTTTCTTACATTCTTTGTTACTTAATAATGAATAATATAATCACGCGATTATATGGGATAAACATGATTAAGAATTGCTTGACGAATTAGACATAAAGGAGAAAAATTATAGATTTATATGATGTTATATATGCTTAACGTAAAGAAACAGAAAAAGACATATTTAGATTAATTAAAAGAAAAAAAGGACAAAATCTGTGTTTTACAAATAGGATCCTAAGGACAAGGAAAATCTACTAATACACTTAATATGGTCAGATAGATATGTTCTAAAAAATACACATAATTATTCATATTAACAGCTAATGAATATGAATTAGAAAAATACAGTGATTATCATGTCTAAGTGGTAGATCCAGAAGAGTCAAGAAAGAATGACTAAAATGAGTTCTATAATCTGTATAGATACATAAAAAATAACGTCAATAGAGATAATCCTAAATTCAAGAAAAAACCTCAATTTTGTATTATATTCGATGACTGTTCTGGCGCTATTAATAAGTAATATAATAAAACTCTATTAATAAAACTGCTTGGTACATATAGACATCTAAATCTCTTTATAATATATAATCTCTGGGACTTAACAAGCACTTTAGACAAGACAACTAGGCTGCTTTTTAATGTATATATTTTATTTGGAAACATTTCAAAAGACAGGATATCAGACATAGTAGATTAGAAATTACCATCAAGTATAGATGATGAAATAGTATATGAAATATATAAAGATGCTACTAAAAAGAAGTATTCGTTTTTACTTATGGACTTATAATAGATTCCTTTATAATTATGGAAAGGATTCAACATGAAATATCATATCGAAGATATATGATATGCAAGCACTGTGAAATCATCTCTTTTTATATTTGTATTTACCATATCCCATATCTTTCATTTTTTATGCTTCACTATCGAGTAACTTCATATCTTATTTACTTAATTTTTCTTATTATGGTTTATAGGTAGATAATCCTATGTCTTCAAGCAGTTCTTTGCCCAATATCGCAGTAGATGATAAACCTGAGTTGAAAACTCCAGCTAAATCACCTGAAAATAGGGATTTTGCCATTGATGCATATCCTTATTTTATCATCTTGTTATCTGCATTTCTTTATAGTATTTTTTGTTATTCAGGTGTATATCCTTTAGATACACTCTATTAATATGAAATATCATGCATTTTTGCGATTGAATCTATTTCATTTAATGGTTTTACTCCTTATTTCAGTCTATTTATTAATTAAGTCTTAGGACCACTATAGCTAGCAAATTCAACTCCTTTGGAAGTGATCATAGGAACATGATATTCTCCTTACATCCATGTATTTTTAAATGATTATATAGTATCTGAAATTCCTTTACCTTTTTTACTCATTTTTTTATTTCCTTTTTTCACTGGCATATATAAATACCACTAATTAATACATATTAAAAATATAACTAATTTATCCATCAATACACAAATGAATACTGTAATAATGGCCCATGAAATCATCAACAAATCCTCATAAAAATGCCACGTGTATTT
>Ga0214923_10007074_pt1 | contig 12351 bp, 11 predicted proteins | sample LL1510_MetaG_FD_177993 | JGI IMG/M metagenome (GOLD analysis project Ga0214923, IMG submission 177993) | Freshwater microbial communities from Lake Lanier, Atlanta, Georgia, United States - LL-1510 | ecosystem: Environmental > Aquatic > Freshwater > Lake | place: USA: Georgia | collected...
AGTGGGAGATTCGTTCGATTGGCGCACCGCTCCCCTCATTTGATTTAGGAGCCGGTCAAACGCTGATCAACGACCCGTGGCGCGACTTCCCCAACTACGCCGCCCAGATGCGCCGCGCCTCGATCGCCTTCGCCCTCTCGATCTCACCCGTTTCTGGCTACCCCGTTCGTGAGATTGCCGCCACAGGCGGCTTCGCCGTAACCAACACCTTTGCCAACAAGGACCTCGCCAGCCTGCGCGCCATCTCACCACGCATCTACGCCGCCCCCGCCACCGTTGACGACATGGCCACCCAGCTCGTGCACGCCGCCACCGCCGTCGCCGCCGGCGAGGCCGACACCCCACTCCCCCCGAACGCCAGCCAGATGCCCCCCACCTGGTCAGCCGCCCTGAGCGAGGTGATTCCCTGGATCGTGGCTGGGGTGCGAGAATCTCGCGATGAATAAAGTTCGCTTCATTGACCTCTTTGCTGGCATCGGCGGGTTTCACCATGCCGCCTTGAAGGTCTTTCCGGGCGCCGAATGCGTCATGGCCGTGGAATGGGATAAAGACTGCAAGAAGGTTTATGCCACCACATTCCCTGAAACAAAACTTGAGGGGGATATTCGCGTGGTGCTTTCAATTACCAAAAATGGAAAAAAATACGAGGCTTCGGCCAAAGAGATCCGAGACCACAATCTCGTTCCTGTGCATGATGTCTTGTTTGCTGGATTCCCTTGCCAGCCATTCTCAAAGGGCGGTGCCCAGAAAGGGATGAGTGAGCAAACGCAAGGGACGCTCTTCCACGAGATTATGCGGATCATTGAGGCTCGCCGGCCAAGACTTGTCATTCTCGAAAACGTGGCCAACCTTGTCGGCCATGACGAGGGTCGGACCTGGGACACGATCATCAAAGCGCTGCGTGCAGCAAAGTACGACGTTGATCGCGAGCCCCTTCTTATCTCGCCTCATGAAATCAAAAAGGCCAGAGGAGGAGCGCCCCAGAATCGACCGCGCGTCTACATCGTCGCAGTTGACTCCAAGAAGGGTCTCAAAGTTCCCAGCAACAAGAATCTGCTAGATGCGTCTGATTGGCGCACGTCCTCATCACCTGCCTGGGACATTGAATCCATCTTCAAAGGCTCTGACCCTAATGAAACCGAACTTGATCAAAAGGAGCTCAATTGGCTGAAAGCATGGGATGACTTTGTGAGGTTAGTGCCTGCCGATGACCTTCCTGGGTTCCCGATTTGGGTAGATGCCTGGTACGGGCGCATGCGCAAGCCAGGACGAGTAGAAGGGAGCACCTCGACGCTCCGCGCAAAGCGTGACGACGCTGCCGGTGGAGAGCCAGATTGGTGGACTGAATTTGTCACCAAGAACAAGCGCTTCTACAAAGAACATGCGGCTCTCCTTGATGCCTGGGTTGAGAGGTGGAAGGTCAATGAATTCCCAGAGAGCCGCCGCAAGCTGGAGTGGCAAGCACGTCGCCACCACCCTAAACGATCAGGTCGCACTCTTCGGGACTGCCTGATTCAACTCCGACCTAGCGGCATTCGCGTCAAGGCTCCGACGTATGCCCCAGCGCTCGTGGCTATGGCTCAAACGCCAATCGTTGGGCTAGGCAATACGTGGCGCCGAATTGGTCCGGCCGAGGCTGGCGTACTGCAGGGATTCACAAACTACCGACCGTGGAGAAAAGTTATGCGTAAAGATCCTTCGTTCCGCGCAGGTGCCGCATACAAGCAGTTTGGGAATGCTGTAAATATCGGCGTTGCGGCGCTTGTTCTTGAGCGAGCCTTTGGTCATTTTTCGAAGCAGAAAATGGGGGACTGAATGGATCTATTCACGATCGTGAATCGGATTAGTGAGGGGCTTGAGGTACTCGACGCACAGGACAAGGGTGGCCGCTTCAACCGCCGCACGAAAGAGCCGTATCTCAAAGGGCTAAAGACAATGCCTGAACGAGACGTTACAACTGGTCTAGTCAAGTGGTGGCCCATCGCACATCCTGACGACTTCAAAGGAATACTGGAAGCGAAGAGCGAAGCCCCATACCCGAATTCCAAGAATAACGACCGTTGCGACATCCTGATTCGCGAAATCAACACTCAGAAACCTGTATGGGCAATTGAAGTGAAGCACATTGCCCTCGTCGGAGACAATGGCAAGAACAACGATTTTGGAGTAGCCAAAATGCTTTCGCCGTACCTCAAGGACCGCAGTCTTCGCCATGACATGATCAGGCTGCGGGATTCAGGGTTCGGTTGTCGTTCCGCAACCGTTGTTTACTCGTTCTCCTACACCTCGAATACTATTGAGAAAGCGTCAGAGCTTTTTTATTCGGCTTACGCTGATCGCATTAATGAGATGGAGAAAGTTCGCGCCAGCGCGGCAGATGAAAAGGGTGTGTATTCGATCGAACCAATGGTCACCTTGGTGACACACATGCTCAGATCAGAAGGGTTGACCGGCGACACTGCGCAGAGCGAGTTCCTTGCCTGGGCGCACCCATGTGGCGGTAACGGAATAGTGGCGGCTTGGGCATTACCATAGCCTGGGCCATTGCAGATTTCTTCTCAGGCGCTCGTTAACAATATTGATTGTCATTGTCAGTCTTCGCACCGAATCTATTGACTGTTTGCACGCACGCTCACAGCAACTTCGCCCACCAGACTGCCGAACAGCTCCGCGTCGTGCTCCCAGATCCGATAGACCACCCACCCGGCGTCGACATAGGCCTTGTTGGCCCTGGCATCCCGGAGCCGGTTCGCGCGACGCTTCTCCAGCCAGTAGCCCGAACGCGTCTTCGACTTGGTCCAGTGCTGCGGACATCCGTGCCAGAAACACCCGTCGACGAAGATCGCGATCTTGGCCCGCCTGAGGAGAAAATCGGCTCGGTAGCGGATCCCGCTTCCCTTGGCATCGACCGCCGGTTGGAATCCTGCCTTTCTGAGGAGTCGCCCCATGGTGCGCTCGGGCGAAGTACCGGTTCGCACGTTTGACCGCATCACTGCCCGCCGACCCGGATCTACGTCACTCCAAGGTTCACGTCTTGCGTCTGACCTCGACACTGGTTTCGCACTTCTACCCATGTGTCGATGATATGCGCAAGGTGCCAAGATCTGGAACTGTGGTCTCGAAGCGTTACCGCAGGCATTCGACAGCCGTGATACATCAGGGGTACACTTGCAACATGAGTCCGACTCGCACATCTGCCCCCCGTGACTTCGAAACCTGGATGGAGTTCCTCACCGGGCCTCGACGGCGGAGCCGAGGCAACGAGTTCAGGATCGCCGACGTGTTCTGCAGCGTTGGCGGGCTCACGCTCGGAGCGAGCGAGGCACTCATTGCGCAGGGCCTGAAGCCCGTCGTCTCCTTCGCCTCCGATCTCGCGCCAGATGCCCTCGCGGTCTATGAGAAGAATTTCAAGCCCCTCATTTCTATTGAAGGGTCAATGGACGACCTGGTGCAGATGACGGTTAAAGGTACTGGTGCCAACGCCACTATCAAGGGTGACAAGGGCGGCATTGAGGTGGATCGGCGACTGCGACGAGCACCACGCCCTGACCTCCTGCTAGCTGGCCCGCCCTGCCAGGGACACTCAATGCTCAACAACCACACCCGCTATGACGACCCCCGCAATCAGCTTTATCTAAAGGTTCCAGCACTTGCCATCAAGCTCGGCATTCCCAATGTCATCATCGAAAACGTGCCGGGTGTACTGCGAGATACCAACAGTGTTGCTGTTACTGCTGAAGGGTTGCTGAACAACTACGGGTACCGCACAACGTCTGGCGTTATCGGTGCGCACAAAATTGGATGGCCGCAAACTCGAAAACGCTTCTTCCTCATTGCCAGCAGGTGGGGGCGGCCGGAATCAATTCCGCAGATCCTCTCCCGCAATTACGCCACGGCTCGGCCAGTGCTCTGGGCGCTCGGCGGACTACCCGCAAAGCGCGACGATGAGGTCGGTATGCAGATGCAACCGAACCTCTCCGATGAGAACAGGCGCCGAATTCAGGTGCTCGAGGATTCAGGTGAACTCAACATGCCACTTGAGGAGCGCCCACCGTCACACAGCTCAGGCACCACCTATATGGCGAACTATGGGCGCATGGACCAAGACAAGCCCGCCCCAACACTAACTACTGGCTATGCCACACCTGGTCGTGGTCGGTTCATTCATCCAACAAAGCCACGGACCCTGCTGCCACGTGAGGCGGCGCGCATTCAGGGCTTCCCCGACTGGTTCTCCTTCCAGGCGGGCGACGAGCAGCCGCCCCGAGCAGCGCTGAACACCTGGCTCGGCAATGCGGTGCCTTCGATTTTGGGGTTTGTTACGGTGTCGGCCCTGCCACTTAGGCGCACCAAATCAAGTTGGTGGGCGCTCTTTCGGTAGGCTGAATGCCTCTCATGTCTCTCCTTGACGAAACCCCAACGCTGCCCAATGATTGACAGTAATGACTGCCGCAAAGTGGGACTGGATCCAGCAATCCCCTCGGGGCGGAATTGACGCCTCTGCACTCAGTAAGCTCTTCCGCAATCGGTCGGACAACATGGGCCCGGATGACCTGCTCGCACGCGAGGCCATCCAGAATTCTGCCGACGCCTCCAAGGACTATCGCAAGCAGGGCATCCCATTTCGCCTTCGATTTAGGTTTGTCGAGTATCGCGGAGAGGAAGCCGAGAAGCACACCGAGGCATTCGGCCTAGGTGAGTTGCAGGACCGACTGGATTCAACGACTTGGCCTGAATCAATTCGCCCAGTGGAGGCGCCGTCGCTCGCGAGCGCCAAGCAAAGCCTAAAGGTTCTCTACATTGAGGACTTTGGCGCGCATGGTCTCCGGGGACCCCTTGACTGGAGCTCAAACTCAGACCTCTTCAACGCGATCTACATGGTTGGCGCGAGTAACAAACGCCCCGATGCAGGTGGCTCATTCGGTTTCGGAAAGTCAGCAGTGTTCAACGCCGGGGAGCTGCGAGCCGTCTACGCTTACTCATCTTTCCAGAAGGGCTACACCGTCAAAATTTCAGATGAGGAGACACTCACAGACGGTGCTTCGCGCCGAGCTGTGGGTTTTCTATACTGGCGCGCGCATAAAGACGGTCGCTTAGATTTCGATGGTCGTGCCGAGTACGCCAAGTCGCCTGGCCTGCCATTTGAAGACGAGCAAGCCGACAAGATGGCCGCGGCGTGGGGTATTGACTCCAGGGATGAGGCGAAACCTGAACAGCACGGCACAACCTTTGCGGTCGTCGCGCCCAGAATTACTCCGGAAGCACTCCTCAAGGCCATTGAGCTCTATTGGTGGCCGGCGATCGTCGATAAGGCGGTGGGTCTCACTGTAGAAGTCGTCAAGCCCAATGGAGAGGTACTTCGGCCTAACCTTGAGGGCCGAGCAGACTTGAAGACGTTCATTCACGCGTTTTCGGTCGCCCAGAACGGGGTTGTTCGCGAGGTTGATCCCAATGAGCCGATTAAGTCGAGTGCCGAAGAGGCTGCGCTAGGTAGTCATGGCCCCTGGCAGGAAGACCCGGGCCAGCGCCCTGCAGGAATTGAGCCGGGCAAGCTCGGCGTAGTCCTGCCCTCCGCCGCCGAATTAGGCGAGAGCGATCCTTCACCGACCGTGGCTCGCATTCGCTCAACGCGCATGGTGATTGACTATTGGCGCATTGATGGTCGGGCACGAGTTTCGCTCCCTTTGCGTGGCGTTTATGTAGCGAGCAGCCAAGAAGATCCGATCCTGCGAAAAACAGAGGATGCGGGGCATGCAGGCTGGGCCGAACGAGGTGACCCCCCACCGCAGCCGTATGAGCTCGCAGCGTCAATCTCGCAAGGGATTCGCGAGGCCCTCCGTGAAATCTGTGAGAAGGCCACCCCAAAATCTGAGGAGAAGGAGCTGAAAGCGAATAAGATCGGCCAACTTCTTGCTCTTCCGGGCAAAGAGGTCGATGGGGGTCCTGACAAGACGGCACCAAAGATCCTTATCAAGAATCTGACTGGCTCACGCAACGTTGATCCAGGGAAGCCAACCTACAAGATTGGTGGAACGTTCACTGTGCAGGCTGCTGCTGAGCAGGCCAAGAAGCCAACTACTCGCATTCGCATTGATCTGACTGTTCGCTACGCGAGCGAGAGCGTCGACCCTGAAACTCTGCCTGCAATTCTCTCTGCTCCTGGCGCGACCAACGTGGTTATCACCGAAGGAGGCCTAGAGCTGACACTCAAGCGAGGCCTTGCAACTCAGATTACCTACGAGGTCCCGCGCCTCCTCGCTGATCGAATGTATGGGGTTAAAGTGCAGCCAACTGCGACGATTCTTAAGTGATGCAGGGGATGATTTAAATGCCTTCCATTGAGCTTCGACCCTTTAGTAATCTTGATGGCCTTGACGCCGTATTTGCTGGGTTTGTCAAGACAAGCATCGCTGGCGCGATCACTATAGACCAGCGCATTGAACTATCAACTAGCCAGCTCGCAGAGCCGGGATTGCTCCTCGTTGAGCTTTCGAAGGATGTCCGAGATGCAGTGGCGAGGGCTGGCTATAGCGAGCAAGATGTCTACCTTCAGGTAACGGCACGCTCCCGAACATACCGTCGACGATCGTCCATGCAGAAGCAGACGGCAATTTCAGAGTTGCCTCGTTCACCTATTGAACTGCGGATCCCCGGAGACCCGAATGGGATTGAGGTATTCGCCGAACTAGCGCTCAGCCAAAAGGTCGCACTAGCTGACCCAACAGGTGCGGCTCTGAAGCATACGCGGCTAGCTCAATGTGAGATCAACCTGGTTCACCAGCGCGAGCCGAGCAGTTTCCCACGTAAGCAGCTCACGCCCGAGGTGTGCCAACGCCTCAAACTACCAGCTAAGACCGCATACTTCATTGAGTTTACCCAGGAGGTTCTTGGGCCTGGCTTTGAAACATCTGTTGTCATCTGGATTGAAAAAGACCTCGGAGTGCAGCTCGACCAGAAAGAGGATCAGCCAACCTCGCAGATTCTTTCGACTGCTGTAGCTATTGATACCGCAATCGCCGTGGGCGCTACCGCATGGCGCGAAGCAACAAAGGGGCCTGACGTTGATCCGACAGAGAGTTTCCTCCCTGACCTTATGTGCACCCGATGGCTTGCTCAACGCTGGGAGAAGGCGCGCGGGGTGCGCAAGGCCCATAACAGCGATGCGATCACGTCATATGCCCGAGATTTCTCTCAGATGTGTGCCGAAGAGCCCGAGCGCATGAGGGCCTACCTGCAGCATGTGTGGGGCGCGCTCACAACTTCAAAGCGTGCGCTGCAGGAGGTGCAGTCGTGAACCAATATCCAAAGATCAGCAAGGAAGTGGCGGCGCTACTATTCGCTGCGTTGCCAGGCGATTCGCTCCCAGCTTTCGACGTGCAGTTTGAAGGGTCGACTCCCTTGGGCGGTGCGTGCCAGGTGCAGGATTTCGCTCCGTTCTTACGTGAGTGGAAGGCCATGCGGGATCAAACAGGCGTCACCCGCCCTGAAATTGAGGGCGCACTGGCGTGCAGTCTGTATGACCTACTTCGGACAGCCCCACCGCAGGCACTTGAAGATGTTGGGTACTGGCGCTGGGTAGCGGCAGTACCGCTCCGCCAACTGGTGTTGTGGCACGGCGCAAAAATCGCTGGCGAGCCCAGTGCGCAGGCATTCGGCCATGCCGCCGAGACTCACGCCCATCTAGTTGAGTCAGTCCCCTACAGGATGTACCTTCGCGGCTCAATCGCAACGGACGCAGCCGCCCTTGACAGCTCACTGAAGCGTGAGGAGATTGCGCAACTGGGCGGCAATGACCTTTGGCGAAGTCACATCCTACGAGCGGGAACTGGCGAATACCCACTTGGTGCCGCAGCATTTTTAATTGAAGCAGCAGATAAACCACGTGATGTGTTCCGTGAAGCAGCAAAACATCTCAACCGGATCGGTGCACAGATTGCTCGCTGGTCAATGAGTTACGAAGAGGCTCGCACACTTGCACGAGAAGCAATGGTAATCGGGGAAGAAGTAATCAAAGAGAGAGGGAGGGTTTAATTCATGCGATGCTTTCCACGTCAGATGAAAATCGGCCACACCTACACCAACAAAGAAACTTTTGAACTAAATCCCCCGTACCAACGCAGGGGCGGCATATGGACAAAGGCACAACGCCAACTGCTTGTTGACTCGGTACTCGGCGGCTTTGATATTCCGAAGCTCTACCTTCATGAGAATCCTTGGCATAGCCCCGACAAGGAGTATGCGGTCGCCGACGGCAAGCAACGACTACTCACACTTTGGTCATTCATGAACAATGAGTTTCCAATCAGCGAGAATTTCACACTCGTAGACTCAACGAATCTGCCAAACGGCCTCCCGCGACCTGGGTCGTTCTATAAAGACCTTGCCCCAGCATGGCAAGATCATTTTGCTGGAACGAGCCTTGACTTCGTGGTAATCACCACTCCAAAAGATGGGAAAGCGGCGGACCGCGCCATTCGCGAGGTATTCACGCGCTTGAACTCGGGGGCTCCACTCTCGGCTGGTGAAAAGGCGCGCGCTCGAGCCGGGTCCCTGCAGGATCTCGCCCGATCTATCTCCACGCATGAGTTCCTGACAAAGCGCGTCTCAATCTCTACAAAGCGTGGCGAAGACATGCTTTTGGCACAAAATCTGGTCGCCATGGAAGTAGAAAAGTTCCGCAATGGATCAATGATCTGCGAACGATCGCCAGAACGAATCCGCACCCTCATGCTTGCCGAAGATATTGCGAGCGGAGAGCTCGCAGACTCAATTGAGGAAACTCTGATCAACCGACTAACTGATCTTTGCGAATTCTTTCAGGAATCTGACCCGCTTCTTAAGAAGCGAACCCTAATTGACGGGTACGTAGCACTGATTGACTGGGCCCAGAACCGCAAAGGCGGTGGTGGCGTAAATCCAGCAGATGTTCGGGCCTTCATTGCTGACTTTGAGCGTCGAAGGAAACTTGACCCATCAGAATTTGACGGTGAAGCAGCCGTCTACACTGCCCTCGTGATGCAAGGGACAAATTCAATTACGAACCTTCGAGATCGTGTGGCCATCCTTTCAAGGTGGCTTGTGAAATACGAGCGAGGCCAGATTTCCAAATAGGGCGGTTCTTCGCGGACGCCCATTCTAATCCGCAGGATAGCGAAGGTACTTACAAATGGATTGGAACCTATTCGTTTTTTTCTTCACAGCGTTAGCAACTTTTGCATCAATTTTCTTGCTGCAAACCATGTCGAATAACGGCTCGAATAACGGCGAGGATCCGTGGGCGTTGGTAGCGATATTCTGCATGTTGGCCAGTATTTTAGGAATACTGAGCGAGCCTGAAGGTCTACCAGGCGCAGTTTTCGGCGCGGTTCCGTTTGTTGCATATGAGATTTATGTACGGACTCCTGCCGGGAAACGTCGAAGCGCAGCCATAGCCAGTGAAGAGGAAAAACTGAGAAAGCGGCTAGTTGCTTCGGTAGCGATTGAGAGATCACGTTTGCGCGTGAATGCACTTAAGGAAGCTAGGAAGCTTAGCGAATCAATTGCGTGGATCAGTTTGCGCACCCAGGCAGAGAAAGCTCTCGTGGCCATGGCAACGGGCGAAAGCCACAGGCCCCTTCACGATGCCAGGAGGGCTCTTGAAGGTGGACTCTTCTTTGACCGTGCGGATCTCTCTATTGAGGAGAGACTGCGAATAGAAAGAAAGGCTGCGCCGATCAGGGCAAGAAATGCCTCTCGACTGGCTGATTGGGAGGCTTCGCAGCAGCGCAAAGAAGAAAGGAAGAGGTACTCCAGGTCTTACCGTAGCCCTACCCCTCAGCCCGTACACGCTCCAGTAGGACCGAGATCTGATAAATCCACTTGGGACCGAGAGATTGAGCTGTGGAGCTTGTATCGCGCCGCTGGTAGGTCTGAATTGGAACTCGCGCTCAAGTCGGTGCATAGTAAGTGCCGTAGATGCGGCCGACCCGTCAGTGTTCAAAACAAGGTGGACGCAATGGCGTTAGTAGCGCGCACCTTTGAGCTGCCGGAGGATCTTTACTGGCGTCAAGCAATTGTCAACACGATGTGGGAGCACAAACGATGGAAGATCGAGCCTTCCGAGTTGCTCCACTCTAAAATTAGCCCCCTTTCAGCAGCCGCGAGGCACCATGAGTGGGTCAACGCCGTTGATACTTCAGATTTGAATAGTCCCTATCCTTACTGGGCCTATTCACAAACCGGCGCTGAAGGTCTTCTTGCAAACTTCTGGAGAGAAGGCGAGAGGTATTCGGAGGAGAATTGGAAAGCGGCCTCAAAGCTTGCCGCTGTGGCTCCGCTTATTGACGACTGCTTGGACTGCGTGGCTAAGGCGCAACAGCCGCAGCGATCCCGCGCGCGACTTTCCCCACGGGACAGAGAGACCGTGCTAATGCGTGACGGTTTTCGCTGCCGAAACTGCGGTCGAAGTCCTCGGGAGGATGGCATCAAACTCCACGTTGACCATATTGAGCCATGGTCAAAAGGGGGCACGAATGATTTGGAGAACCTGCAGGCACTTTGCGAGGAATGCAACCTTGGAAAGAGTGACCAGGAGATTGTATGAGTCGCGTTGCTAGCCACTAGGCACGATTCTTCGGTACTAGGCCATAAAGGCCCATCACGCGATCCGGCCTCACAGTTCCCTGAGTGCAGTGATGTGCGCTGTTTTCTTTGAATCCGATAGTTCCGCAGGCTTGACACAGGTACCTTTCGTGAGGTAACATCACTTCTGTCAGTTCAAGTGACTGCACGAAGGCCGCCCCTCGAGAGCGGCGCCTGGTTCATTATCGAAAACCCTGCGACGTCCGGCTTTAGCCAACGCTGCCCAACTGCATGAGGAGGCGCTATGTCTGAGTTCAATACAAACCGCCCGCAAATGGAGCGCATGGAGCCAATCGCGCGGTTTGGCGGTGTCTGGGTTGAGGCAAACGGCGCGATCACCATCCACCTCACCGTGGAGGAGGCCGAGAAGCTAGCCCACGCGCTCCCCTTCACCTACCCCCTGGCGAAAGAGATTCGGGAGGCGCTGCGGACCGGTGGTCCGATCAGCCCGATGTTCTAGCGGGCTCGGGGCCGCTCGCCCCTCATCGAGCCGCTACTCAATCCCACACATCACGAGGAGGTTTTCATGAGTAATCCGAACACGCCTTCGACCAGTGAAATGGTCTACGTCTACACCCCAGAGTTCGCAAATTGGAACCTCGGGCCGGCCCATCCAACGAAGGGGATCCGGTACGTGCATGCCACCACACGCATTGGCGAGCTTGCCGATTCGTTTGGTGTTGCGGTTCGCACTATTGCCCCGCGGCCAGCTACCCGTGAGGAGCTCGCCCTGGTCCATAGCGAGGCGTACCTCGCCACGGTGCTCGACGGTGGGGATTGCCCGGAGTCGACCTGGAGCGAGCCGCGCCCTGACCTCTCGGTGCTGGCCCAGCTCATGGCAGGCGGCACGCTCACGGCCCTCGAGGCCCTGGCGCGGGGTGAGACCCTCACGGCGGTGAATCTGCCTGGGGCGAAGCACCACGCCCAGCGTGACTCATCTGCGGGCTTCTGCGTCTTTGGCGACCTGGCCATGGCGGCCGAGCTCGTGACGCAGGGGCGCGTGGGCAACTGGAAGCGCGTCGCGATCTTTGACTTCGACGTGCACCACGGCGATGGCACCGAGGCGCTCCTGTTGGAGAACGCCAACGCACTCACCTACTCCGTACACCGCTACGGGATCTACCCAGGAACCGGCGAGAAGTCGATGGCAGAGAAGCGGGCCTTCAACTTCTCGATGGGGTCGGGTGACGGCAACGTTGAGCTGGTGGTCGCCACAGATGAGTTCTGTGCGCTGGCCAAGGCGTTCGGTGCCGAGATCATCTTTATCGCCGGTGGTGCCGATGGGCACGTCTCTGACCCGCTCGGCGGGAGTGACGGCGGCGGGATTCAGTTCACCGTTGATGGCTATCGAACGGCGATGGCGGAACTGCGCCAGCAGTTCCCCACCACGCCGATCCTCTTCGGAGGAGCGGGAGGCTATGTGCCAACCGTAAACAACCACCCTCAGGCCGAGGGACCGTACGGCTCTACGGCCGAGGTGTGGGCAACGGCAACACTCACGCTTGCCGCCGGAGCGAAGAGCGTGCAGGTGCAAGCATGAACACAGCGGTAGCACAGGCCCGCAGCGGCCTGCACTTTGAGAAGCTTCTGGTTGATGTGCTGAACGAGCTCAAAGAGCGCGATGCACGGGTGGTGCATGAGAGCGAGCATGGCACCTGGATTGAGATTGATGGGGATGGCTTCCCAGTCATGATTGCCCAGCTGCAGGACACTGTTGACCTTGGCACTGAT
>Ga0214923_10007075_pt1 | contig 12351 bp, 12 predicted proteins | sample LL1510_MetaG_FD_177993 | JGI IMG/M metagenome (GOLD analysis project Ga0214923, IMG submission 177993) | Freshwater microbial communities from Lake Lanier, Atlanta, Georgia, United States - LL-1510 | ecosystem: Environmental > Aquatic > Freshwater > Lake | place: USA: Georgia | collected...
TGGCAGGCGTTTCAGATCCGCGACCGGCGGACCGGCCAGCCGGTGCCGATGGAGAATCTGATCGTGGAATGGCATCCCGATCGCACCGACCGCGTGCTGCTCGGCGCCCACTACGACACGCGGCCGTTTCCCGACCGTGATCCCGTGAATCCCCGCGGCATCTTTCTCGGCGTCAACGACGGCGGCAGCGGCGTGGCCGTGCTCATGGAGCTCGCCCTGGCCGTGCGCGATCTGCCCGGACCGGTCGGGGTCGATTTCGTGCTCTTCGACGCCGAGGAGTACGTCGTCGCTCCGCGTGATCCCTACTGCTTGGGGTCGAACTTTTTCGCCCGGCAGTATGCCACCGCCTGCCAGGCCGGCACGCAGCCGCATCGCTACCGCTGTGGCGTGATCCTCGACATGGTGGCCGACCGCGACCTCGAGATCTTCCAGGAGCAGCACAGCATCGGCTGGCCCGATACGCGGCCGATCGTCGACGATCTGTGGGGCGTGGCGGCCCGGCTCGGCGTGCGGCAGTTCGTGCCCCGGCCGAAATACACCGTGGAAGACGACCACGTGCCCCTGCGGATGATCGGCCGCATCCCCACCTGCGACATCATCGATTTCGACTATTCCCAGTGGCACACGACAGCCGACACCCTCGAGCACTGCTCGGCGGAATCGCTCGAGGCCGTCGGCCGGGTCGTGCTCGAGTGGCTGCGTGGCCTGAAGTGAGCCGCGGCATGGATCGCGATTCGCACGTCGCGCCGCAGCTGATCGTGCCCGATCTCGGCATGCCGGGTGCGGCGCTCACGCTCTCGCTCTGGCTCGTGCCCGAAGGAGCCGACGTGCTCGAAGGAGACCGTGTCGTCGAACTGCTTTCCGGCGCCGCCACGATCGACCTCGAAGCGCCGGTCGCCGGCAGGCTGGTGCGGCAGCTCGTGGACGAAGACGCCGCGGTGAGGCCCGGCATGGTGATCGCCGAGTTCGAGCCGCGAGCGGAAGGGTGAGCCGCCGATGGTGCCTGAATCTCGAATACCGTTCCGCCGACCGTTCCACGGATCGATTCGCACCTGGCTCGCCGCCGGCAGCGGAGCGCTGGCGATGTTCCTCATCCAGCCGCCGGCCGATCTCTGGATGCTCGCCTGGATCGCACCGCTCCCGTGGCTCGCGCTCGCGGCTCGTGGTGACGTGGATGCCCGCTTTCCATGGCGCACGCTCTGGGTCTGCGGGTTCATCCACTGGCTGCTCACGATCCACTGGCTGCGGCTGCCCCATCCGGCCACGTCGATCGGCTGGGTGGCACTCTCGGCCTATCTCGCGGCGTTCGTCGTGCTCTTCATCTGGACGACGCAGCGGCTCGTGCGCCGCCGGGGCTGGCCGCTCGTGGTGGCGGCGCCAGTCGTGTGGATGGGCGCGGAGCAGCTGCGCGGCTGGCTGTTCGGCGGGTTCACGTTCGCCGGGCTGGGGCACACGCAGTGGCGCTGGACGGCGCTCCTGCAAGCCGCCGACGTGTGTGGCGCCGTGGGCGTGAGCGGCATCGTGATGACGGTGGCGGCAGGGTTGGCCGAGATCGCTTGCGCACGCTCGCGCCGCGAACGACTGTGCGCAGCGCTCGTCGCCGTCGCGGTGCCGGCCGCCGCGCTGGCCTACGGCACGTGGCGGCTGGCCACCCCGCCCGCGGCCACTCGTCCACCGCTCGACGTGCTGCTCGTGCAGGGCTCGATCGATACGGAGCTCAAGCACGATCCCGAGGCGGCGGGCGAGGTGGCGCGGCAGTATGACGATCTGACCATGGCGGGGCTCGCGGCGACGCCAGACCGCACGCCCGATCTCGTCGTCTGGCCGGAGACGATGTGGCGCTGGGGGCTCGTCACGATCGCCTCCGACGAAGTGCTGCCGGAGACCGTGGTGGCCGAGGCGGTCGGCAACGCGGTCGACGGGCTCGCGGAGAGCACGCGGCAGGCCCGCGCCCGGGAGGCGCTCGAAGCGGAGCGACTGGCCGCGCTCGCCACGTTCGCCCGGCGCTACGGCACGCACTGGCTCGTGGGGCTCGACCGCCAGGAGATCGGACCCGACGCTCCCGGCGGCGCCCGGAACTACAACGCAGCGCTGTTCCTCGATGCCGAGGGCCGGCCGCTCGGCTGCTACGACAAGATGGTCCCGGTGCTGTTCGGCGAAACGATTCCCGGCGGCGCGACGTTTCCCTGGCTCTACCGGCTCACGCCGCTGCCGGCCGGGCTCACGCCGGGCCGCGCGCCCGTCGCGGTCGAGATCGCCGGCCACGGTGTGGCGCCGACGATCTGCTACGAGACGGCGCTCCCCGGAGCGGTACGGGGAATCATCCGCGACCTCGCCGCCCAGGGCCGGCGGCCGGACGTGCTCGTGAACCTCACGAACGACGGCTGGTTTTGGGGATCGAGCGAACTCGACATGCACCTGGCCTGCGGCATCTTCCGGGCCGTCGAGGTCCGGACGCCGCTCGTGATCGCGGCCAACACCGGCTTCTCGGCCTGGATCGACGGATCAGGGCGGCTCCTCGCCCGCGGGCCGCGTCGTGCCACGGCCGCGCTCCGGGCGGCGGTCGTGCCGGACGGTCGGTCCAGCCCGTGGCTTTTCTGGGGGGCTGTGCCGACGGGGGGATGTGTGGCGGTTGTGGTGGCCGCCGTCGCCGGCGGCCTCGTCGAGTGGAAGGCCCGGCGGACCACCGCTCCAGCCGCGTTGACCGGCCTGCCGATCCAGGGATAGGCTGCGGGGAGAACGTGCGCATGAACATCATCGGCAAAATCTTCGTGTTCGCGGTGTTCGTCATGAGCCTCGTGTTCATGAGCTTCGCGATCGCGCTCTTCTCCACGCATACGAATTGGCGTGAGGAGATCACCCGCACCGCCGACAAGGTGCAGGCGGGCAAGCCGCTCGGCTACAAGCTCCAGCTGGATGAGGCCAAGAAGGAACGGGAGACGCTCACGGCCGAGATTGCCAAGCTCACCGCCGAAGTGGCCGCGTCCGAAGCTGCCCGCGATCAGATCGTGGCCAAGATCCAGACCGCGCTCGAAGAAAAAGACAAGGAACTCCAGGCGCTCCGCAAGGACAAGGACGCCCGCGAAGACGAACGTGAAAAGGCGCAGACCGAGCTCGCGATGGCCCGCACCGAACTCGAGAAGGCGACGAAGACCGTCGAGGGGCTGCGGGACGACATCCGCGGCATGCAGGCGAAGGTCGACGAACAGGTGACGCGCACGGCGAAACTGGCCGGCGAACTGCACGAGAAGGAGTCGTTCCTCGAAATCGCCACCGAGCGAAAAGCACAGCTCGAGAAACAGGTGGCCAACGCCCGACTGCTGCTCAAGCAGCATGGCCTGGCGATCGAGAGCCTGCCCCGCGACCACGTGCCCACTGCCGGCGGCGTCGTCACGGCCGTGGCCGACGACTCGATCGAGGTCACGCTCGGCGGCGACGACGGCGTGCAGATGGGACATTTCCTCGAGGTGTATCGCAACGACGAGTACCTCGGCCGCGTGCAGGTGATCAGCGTGAAGCCAGACCGCTCGGTGGGCCGCGTGATCCGCGAGTTCAAGCGGGGCGACATCCAGCCCGGCGATCGCGTGGCCACGCGGCTCAAGGCCTGAGAAAGCGGACGACCCCGGAGCGACTCGAGGATGGCAGACGACTCGCAGCCCGCATCGCGACCGCCGGTCAACGTGTACACGGCGATGCTCATTCTCTCGTTCATCGCGATCGCCGTCGGCTGCATCGTGCTCGCGCTCGATCTGGGCCGCTACAATTTCGAGATCCAGCCGCCGGCCGGCATGAAGCCCTCCTGACGGGAGGCCGTGATGTTCGGATGGCTGCGCGAGCGGCGGCGGATGTCGATCCGCACGAGACCATTCCCCTCGGCCTGGCTCGACATCCTGCGCCGCAGCGTCAAACAGACGGCCTGGCTCTCCGACGACGAGGCGGAGCGGCTCCGCGCCTGGGTCGCGGTCTTTCTCGCTGAAAAACGGTTCGAGGGCTGCCGCGGCTTCGAGATCACCGACGAGGTCCGTGTGACGATCGCCGGGCAGGCGGCGCTCGTCATGCTCGGCTTCGAAGGAGAGCACCTCGACCGCCTCCAGTCGGTGCTCGTCTATCCCGGCGACTACCTCGCTCCCAAGTCGACGCCGCTCGACGGGGGCGGCGAGCTCCAGTGGCAGGAGGAGCGGCTCGGCGAGACGTGGGGCGGCGGCAGCATGGTGCTCTCGTGGCCCGGCATCGTGGACGGCGGCCGCCTCCGCGACGGGCCGCGGTCGGTCGTGATCCACGAGTGCGCCCATGCCGTCGACATGCTCGACGGCGAGGTGGACGGCATTCCGCCGCTCGCGTCGCCGCGCGAGGCACGGGCGTGGGCGCAGGCGATCGACGAGTGCCAGGCGCATTTCGAGGAAGCGCTCGACGAGGGGCGGAGCGTGCCGTTCGACGACTACGCGCTCGAGAGCCCGGGCGAGTTCTTCGCCGTGGCGACCGAGTGCTTCTTCCAGGACCCGCACCGCCTGGCCCGCTTCGACGCCACGCTCTACGACTTGTTGCGCCAGGCTTGGAAGCAAGACCCGAAGTCCCGCGTGCCTGTCGCACGAAGGTAGGCCGGGTATCTCAATCGCACACCTCAGATCGTCCGATACGGCTCAGGCCTGCCCCGTACCGTCTCGCCGGACGTTCGGAGCGTTGGGGCGCGCCGGCTTCGGGCTCCCCAACTCGCAGGCGCCATCCGATCGATCCCTATGGCACCGCCAAGTGGCCGGTCTCGTTGAAGGCCACGAGTTCCGGGCCGGGCCAGTCGAGGAGCGTGAGCGAGGCGTTGGCGAGGGCGGGGAGTTTCGTGAATGGACGTTCGGCCGCGTGCGCGAGCAGCGGATGCGTGCGGCCGAGAAGGCTGCCGAGCGCCGCCGTGAGCACGCCGCCGTGGGCCACCACGATCATGTGCCGGGCGGGCCGCTCGGCGAGCCGCTCGAGCGCGGCTCGGCCGCGGGCGGCCAGGCCCGCCCGTGATTCGCCGCCGGGAATCGCATAGTCGGCGTCGCCGCTCCGCCAGTGGGCCACTTCCTCGGGAAACGCCACCTCGAGATCGGCCCACAGGTGGCCCTGGAAGATCCCGGCATGCAGTTCGGCGAGGCCCGTCTCGATCTGGAGTGGCAGCCCGAGTGCCGCGGCCATCGCGGCGGCCGTCTCGCGGGCCCGCGCGAGTGGGCTCGACCAGATCTCGTCGATCGTCACGTCGGGCGGTAGCGCACGGGTCCACGTGGCCAGCGCGTCGGCCTGGAGTCGGCCGAGAGTGGAGAGCGACACGTCTGCCTGTCCCTGCACCCGGGACTCGACGTTGTAAACACTCTCACCGTGCCGCACGAGGTACTGTCGCATGACAGTGCCCAGCCTACCGCAGCGGATCAGCCGGCGGCAGGGCCGCGAGATCGGACCGGCCAGAGGCAGGCTGATGACCGTGATGCGGGTGGCCGGCGTGCGTCTTCGAGAGTTGCTCGACGAATTCGCGACTCGAGCCTTCGAGCACGAATACTTCGCTCGCGGCCTGCGGCGCTCCATGCGGCCGCACGATGCAGATCACTTCGGCCCGGCCTTCATGCTGCCGCACGTGGTCGAGGAGCGCCCGCTCACCGCCCGAGAGCTGCGTAGCCTCGGACGCGGCGGCAGGCGGAACGGATGTCGCCGGCACGGCGTTCGGGCCCGTGGAAGCCGTGGGCAGCGCGCCGCCGCGGTCGCGGCGATCGAACGACACCGGCGGCATCTCGGCCGGCATGCTCGGCACGCTCGGTCCGCCGGCATCGGCGACGGCACCGCTCGGGTAGACACTCTTGTAGACGAACGCGAGGCCCGCCTCGTCGAGCTGTTCGTGGATCGCCGGCAAGGCTGCGAACAGGCCCTCGTTGTCGGTCGGATCGGCTGCGTTGCAGACGCCGAGGAGCGTGCCGTCGACGCCGAACAGGCCGCCGCCCGACCGGCCCTGCACCGGCTGGCCGGCCACCTGCACGTTCGCCGGCCCGAGATACTTGTCGACGGCCGTGACGCGGCTGTGGTGGATCGTCGGATCCTGGCCGCCATTGCAGCCGACCGTGACGACCGGCTCCCCGGCCGCGGTGGTCCGCTGCGCTCCGCCCACCTTCACCGGCTCGATCGTCACATCCGTGAAGATGCTCACGAGCGCGAGATCGCGCTTCAGATCCCAGGAGATGACCTGTCCCGCGAGGCCGCGCGGGCCGCCGGGCCCGAAGAGATCGACCTCCACGCGGCCCTGTCCCTGCGAATCGCGGAAGATGTGACCGCAGGTGAGGATCAGTGCTTCCCCCTGCCGGCAATCGATCACGGTGCCCGTGCCCCACGATACGCCCTGCCCGTCGTCGACGCGGAGTCGGGCCGTGGCGGCGAGCAGCCTCTGCTCGAGCGCCGCGCGGTCGCCAGGCGGGAGTGCGGAGCTCGTATCGACTGCCGCTGGTGCACTCGGGCGGGCTGGAGCGGTTGCGGCGACGGCTGCCGACCGCGATGCGGCGGGAGTGCCGGCAGGCAGCACGCGCGCGGCAGCTGCCGTCTGGGCCGGCGCGGCCGTTTCAAGGGCGAGCGGCGCATCGGGCTGGTTGACCGGCAGCGGCATGCCGGGCACGGCGGCCAGTGGCTTCGCGGCGGGCGCGGCGACTGCCACAGACGCGGCCGGCTCGGGAATCCCCAGCGCGGAGCGGGTCTTGAGCAGGAGTTTCTCGAGTTCCTCGCGGGTGGTCGCGCCGGCGATGCGGCCCACTTCCTGCCCCTTCACGAGCAGGATGTAGCACGGCACGCCGGTGATCCCGAACCGCTTCACGAGATCGCCCTCGTGATCGACGTCGACGTGCCGCACGGGCCAGCCGGCAGCTGCGATTTCGCCGATCAGGGGCGCCATGGACCGACACGGGCCACACCACGACGCCGCAAAATCGAGCAGCACGATGTCGCCCGCTGCGAGGGCCTGCGCCGCGGCGTCCACGGGAGCCGGCGAAGCGGCCTGCAGGGCGAGCGGCGTGGCTGCGGCGAGACAGGCCGCGAGCCACAGGTTTCCAAGTGACAGTCTCATCGCGTGCTCCGACGTGCTCTCGAGGCGGCTGCCCGCGGTCGCGTCGCGAGCGGGCGGATACTGGCGGCACCCCACGCGCGCCACAAGGCCACTTTCGCCGTTTGCAGGACCGCCGGTTCCTGCCTCGTCGACCACGTTCACGCCGTTTGCCCGGCGTCTGCGCTGTTTCCCCGGTTCCGCGCGGCCTCTACAATCCGCCGGCCTTCGAGCCCCCCGGAGCATCATGCCCGCACCCAGCGCCCGCCGGATTCTCGTCACCTCGGCCCTGCCGTACGCCAACGGCCACATTCACCTGGGGCACCTGGTCGAGTACATCCAGACCGACATCTTCGTGCGGTTTCAGAAGCTGCGCGGAAACCGGGCGATCTATCTGTGTGCCGACGATACGCACGGCACGGCGATCATGATCCGGGCCCAGGCCGAGGGCCGCAGCGAACAGGAGCTGATCGCGGCGATGCGGGAGGCCCACCTCGCCGACTTCGCAGGATTCCAGATCGAGTTCGACCACTACGGCTCGACGAATAGCGCTGCCAACCGCCGGCGCTGTGGCGACGTCTGGCAGGCGCTCCGCGACCGCGGCCTCGTCGTCTCGCGGCCCGTCGAGCAGCTCTTCGATCCACAGGCGGGCGTCTTCCTGGCTGACCGCTTCGTGCGCGGCGGCTGCCCGAAGTGCGGCGCCGCCGACCAATATGGCGACTCCTGCGAGCAGTGCGGCGCCACCTACGGCCCGGCCGATCTCGTGCATCCGAAGAGCACGCTCTCCGGGGCGACGCCTGAAGTCCGATCCGCCGAGCACCTGTTCGTGACGATCGAAGCGCTCCACGGGTTTCTCGACACGTGGACGAAATCGTCCGGGGCCCTCGACGCGCCGATCGCCAACTACCTCGCCGGCCACTTCCTCTGCGATCCTTTGCGCGACTGGGACGTCTCCCGGCCGGCCCCGTACTTCGGATTCGAGATTCCCGACGCGCCCGGCCACTACTGGTATGTGTGGTTCGATGCACCGATCGGCTACCTCGCGGCGACGGACGAATGGTGCGCCACGCACGGGGAAGCGTTCGACGCCTGGTGGAGGCGCACCTGCGGCGGCGCACCCGCCGCCGAAATCCATCACTTCATCGGCAAGGACATCACCTATTTCCACACGCTCTTCTGGCCGGCGATGCTCGAAGCTGCAGGCCTCGCGCTCCCCACGAAGGTTCGCATCCACGGCTTCCTGACCGTCGACGGTCAGAAGATGTCGAAGAGCCGCGGCACATTCCTGCTCGCGCGCACGTATCTCGACCATCTCGACCCCGCCGCGCTCCGCTACTACTACGCGAGCAAACTGTCGGGCGGCATCGACGACATCGACCTCAACCTCGAGGAGTTTGCGGCGAAGGTGAACGCCGACCTCGTCGGCAAGGTGGTGAACCTGGCCAGCCGCACCGCGCGGTGGCTGGAGCATACGGGGCTCGCGGCTGCATACCCTGACGATGGCGGCCTCTTCGCCCGGGCAGCGGCCGACGGCGCCGAGATCGCCGCCGCCTACGAGGCCTGTGACTTCGCCCGTGCGATGCGGGCGATCATGCTCGCCGCCGACCGGGCCAACGCCTATGTCGATGCCGAGCAGCCCTGGAAGCTCGCCAAGGCGGGCCCGGGGGCGGCGCGGAAGCTCCAGGACGTGGCGACCGTAGCGCTCAACCTGTTCCGGCAGCTGGCCGTCTATCTCGCGCCGGTGTTGCCGAAGCTCGCCGCCGACGCCGGCGCCCTCGTAGGCGGGCCGATCCGCGCCTGGGACGAGTCGCAGACGCCACTCGTCGGCCGGACTGTCGGTCGCTTCTCGCCGCTCATGCAACGCGTCGATGCCAAACAGATCGAGGCCCTGCTCGCGGCATCGCGGGCCGAGGCCGAGGCCACATCCAAAGGAGAACCCGCCGTGGACACGACCGCCCCATCGCCAACCGCCGGAGCCGATTCGGGCGCCGCGCTCGCCGCCGAGCCGCTCGCCCCCACGTGCACGATCGACGACTTCGCCAAGATCGATCTGCGGGTTGCCAGGATCACGGCTGCGGAGGAGGTGCCTGAAGCAAAAAAGCTGCTCAAGCTCACCGTGAGCCTCGGCGGCGATTCGACTCGCACCGTCTTCGCAGGCATCAAGGGGTTTCACGAGCCGGCGTCCCTGGTCGGCCGGCTCGTCGTCGTGGTCGCGAACCTTGCGCCGCGGCAGATGAAATTCGGACTCAGCGAGGGCATGGTGGTGGCGGCCAGCGGCGCAGGTGCCGAAGGTGTCTACCTGCTGTCGCCCGATGCCGGTGCGCTCCCGGGGATGCGACTCCATTAGGCCGTAGACTTTCTCCATCCCCGGAGAATTCCCCATGGCACAGAAAACGATCCTGTTTCCCACCGATTTTTCGCTCGCCAGCGACGCCGCCCTGCCGCATGCCGAGGCGCTTGCGAAGCAGTCGAATGCGAGGCTCTTGATCGTGCACGTCGAAGAGCCGCCACTCGCCTACGGTGGAGGTGAGCTCTATTACGGGCTCCCCGAGCCGAGTTCCGAGCGGATTCTGAAGATGCTCGAAGACGTGAAGCCGGCCGACCCGAAACTGCCGTTCGCGCACCGGCTCACGATGGGCGATCCGGCTGGTGAAATCGTGCGGATTGCCGGTGAGGAAGGGGCTGAGATGATCGTGCTCGGCACCCACGGCCGCACCGGCATGACGCGGCTCTTGATGGGAAGCGTGGCGGAGGCGATCGTGCGGCGGGCCCCCTGCCCCGTGCTCGTGTACCGCGAGACGGCCGCGAAGCTCGCGGATCGAAAGCCGGAGCCGGCTCGAGCCTGACGAAAGCCGCTGTGCCGATGACGACCCGCCCGATCCTCGAACTCCGCGCCGGGCTGAGGGCGCGGCTGCGCGCGCTCTTCGACGGCCGCGGATTCGTCGAGGTCGATACGCCCGCGCTGTCGCGCGAGGTGCTGCCCGAAGCACACATCGATCCCCTCACGGTGCCCGTCGACGGCAGCGGTGACGCGCTGCACTACCTCCAAGCGAGCCCCGAAGCACACATGAAGCGGCTGCTGGCCACGGGCTCGGGCCCGATCTACCAGTTCGCCCGCGCGTTTCGCGCCGGTGAACGGGGCACACGGCACGACGTCGAATTCGTGCTCCTCGAGTGGTACGCACCAGGCACCACCCTCGACGAGGAGGCGGCGTTGCTGGCGGACCTCTGCACGACAACGCTCGGCACGGACGGCCTCGACCGGATCACGTGCCGCGACGCATTCGCTCGGCACGCAGGCATCGATCCCTTGTCGGCTTCGCCGAGGGAGTGGCAGGGAGCGGGCTCGCGTGCGGGCCTGTCGCTTCCCGATGGGCTCGCCGATTCGTGCGACACCTGGTTCGAACTCATCCTCTCCGAGGTCGTGGCCCCGCGGCTCGGTCACGAGCGGCCCACGATGCTCGAGGCCTGGCCCGTGTCGCAGGCGGCGTTCGCGCGGCTGGCCGCCGGGGCACCGCCGACCGCACAGCGGTTCGAACTCTTCGTGGCCGGTGTCGAGCTCGCCAACGGCTGGGAGGAGGAGACCGGTCGCGAGGCGCTGCTCGAGCGGATCAACGCGGCCAATGCGGTGCGCACGGCATCCGGCCGCGCCGCGCTGCCGGTGCCCGAGCGGCTCGTCGCGGCCCACGGCCCGGCGATGCCGGCCGGCGTCGGCACGGCCCTCGGTTTCGACAGGCTCGCGATGCTCGCCGCAGGCACCGCCTCGATCGACGCGGTCCGCTGCTTTACGTCCCGGACGGCATGACGGGCGCGCCCTCGACGTCGCACGACGTGACAAGCCAGCGTTCGATCGCGGTGCCCTGCTGCACGCCTGCCGCGGGCGCGAGGACGAGCCTCGCGACGCAGCCTGGCCGCCCGGCCGGTGCGATCTCCACATCCCACGTGCCGGCTTCTTCGCCCGCCCGGGCTCGGATGCTGGCCTCGCTGCCGATGCACGCGGCGAGCGCCGACACCTTTCCGCGGGCGTCCGGCCCGCACATCGCCTCGGCATCCGCCTGCCGTCCCTCGCGCAGCGCCTGGACGACCATGTTCGCCGCCGCCTGCGCGCGGCCCGCTGCGATCGACCGCGCCACGACGCCCGCCGTCACCGCCTGCGCACCGAAACCCACGGCGAGCGCGAGCCCTGCCAACGCCGCTAGCCGACCGGCCTTGGCGGCACCCACGCGCTCGACATCGGCGAATGCCGCCACGGCCACCGCCACCGCCACGAGCGGCACCACGAAGAAGAACGGGCTCAGGAGCGCGAGCCCCGACAGGCTGCCGAGCACGAGCGCCCCGATCGCGAGCGCGCTCACGGGACGGTAGCCCGCGGTCTCACCCTCTGTCGGCACTCCACAGTCGCGGCTGACCTCGTCTTGTCGCATCGAGTACTCGGTGACGGCGTTTCAGATCGATCACGACTCCGGCCGCACAAGCGAGTCCTCCTGCGATATCGACTTCCGCCGCTGCTCGTGCCGCTCGAGAAAGTCGGTGGCCGGATCGAACGGGGCCTCGCCCACCGCAAACGGCCCATTCCGCGAGGAGCCTCGCACCCACCACAGCCAGCAGCGATCCGGCTTGAGGCCGAACAACATCGTCTGCTGCGGTGGCATCGGCACCACGTCGTTGCGCAGGGGCGCGGTGTGGATGCTCAGTGCGGTGAACTCTGCAACCGTCCAGCCGGTCATCAGCCCGATCAAGATCCGCCCGCCGAGCTCGACCGGCGGCGCGAACGAGATTTTGGTCTTGAAGAGCTGGCTCGTCACGGTGGCCAGAGCGATCAAAATGACGGCGAAGCACGACCACAGCGCAATGACGTCGAGGAAATATGTATAGGGAGCCAGGGAGCGCTCGAGATAGGCGGCGAAAGCCTCGTACCAGGCGGTGGCGAACGATGCCGCCAGAAGCACATTGAAGAACATCACCATGCCCTGGAGCAGACCGCCCCGGAATACCGCGGCCGTGACGATCAGGAGCACTGCGAGGAGCGCGAGGTTGACGATCATCCGGCCTGTCCTTTCTCCTTCTTGAGAACGCGCTGCAACTCCTCGAGCGTCGTGACTCCGGCGACCACCATCGCCAGGCCGCTTTCCCGAAAACGACGCATGCCGTCCCGCTGGGCAGCCTTGACGAAGGTCGCCCGATCAACACCGGTGGCGATCGCCTTGCTCGTGGTGGGACCGCCCGCCAGTTCGATGATCGCCGCCCTCCCGAGATAGCCCGTGCCACTACAGGCCGGGCAACCACCCGCCGCGGCCCGCTTGAAC
>Ga0214923_10007077_pt1 | contig 12348 bp, 12 predicted proteins | sample LL1510_MetaG_FD_177993 | JGI IMG/M metagenome (GOLD analysis project Ga0214923, IMG submission 177993) | Freshwater microbial communities from Lake Lanier, Atlanta, Georgia, United States - LL-1510 | ecosystem: Environmental > Aquatic > Freshwater > Lake | place: USA: Georgia | collected...
GCCGGACGCAGGCCGCGGATCTTCTGCAGCTCCACCACCGAGTCGACCACGCCCACGAACACGAGCCGGTCGCCCGCCTCCAGTCGCTCGGTGGGCGCGACGGCCGCCATCACGTGGCCGCCGCGGTCGATCTCCATGAGAAACAAGCCCTCGAGGCCGCGCAGCCCCGCCTCCTCGATCGACCGGCCCACGAGCGGGCTGCCAGGCTCGACGAGCATCTCGAGCGAATACTGCCGCGGGTCGTCGGCCGCGCTCATCGCTGGCCGCCGGTCCTTGAGGAGCCAGTTGCTCTTGCTGGCCACGAGCAGGTAGGCGAAGCCCGCGGCGAGCAGCGGCACCCCGAGCCAGGTGATCTCGAACATCCCCAGTGTGCGGCCCGTCTTCGCCGCCACGAGGCCGCTGACGACGACGTTCGTGCTCGTGCCGATGAGCGTGCACAGGCCGCCGAGGATGACGGCGGCGTTCATCGGCATCAGCAGCTTCGAAACGCTCAGGCGGTGCTTCTTGGCCCAGGTGCGGATCGCCGGCACCATGAGGGCCACGACGGGAGTGTTGTTCATGAAGGCCGAGAGGGCCGCCGGGGCCGCCATCGTGCGCAGCTGCGCCGAGGCCAGCGACCGCGGCCGGCCCAGGGCCCGGTCGATGAGCGCTGCGAGCGCCCCGGTCCGCTCGATGGCGGCCGCCACGACGAACAGCGCCGCCACCGTGAGCATCCCCTCGTTCGCCATCCCCTTGAAGGCCTCGTCGGGCGTGAGCACGCCGGCAGCGAGGAGCACGACGACGGCGGCGATCATGGCCATGTCCGGCGCCCGCTGCCCGAAGAGGAGGGCGGCGAGTGTGAGGAAGGCCACGGCGGCCGTGAGGACGGCCTGCCAGTGCTGGGGGAGCGTTTCGAGGGGTGTCGTCATGGCGGTCGTGTTTGGGGGCGTTCCACCGAGCGCGGTAGCCTACTGGCGTCCGGCCTCCCGCGGAAAGCCAGATGACGACGAGCAACGCCAATTCAGGATCGGACCGCGATCGGTTCGCCGGCTACTACGCCGCGCCCAGGGCTCCCTGGGACATCGGGCGGCCGCAGCGGGCGTTCATCGAGGCGGGCGACGCGATCCACGGCCGCGTGCTCGATGCCGGCTGCGGCACGGGCGACCTCGCACTCTGGCTCGCGGAGCGCGGCTGCACGGTGACCGGGGTCGACTTCCTCGAGCAGCCGCTCGCCGTCGCGCGGAGCAAGGCGGCCGAGCGCGGGCTTGCGGCGAACTTTCTCCAGATCGACGCCCGCGCGATCGGGGAGATCCCCGAGCGATTCGACTCCGTCACCGACTGCGGGCTGTTTCACACGTTCGACGACGAGGGACGAGCCGCCTACGTGGCGGCGCTCGAGAAACTGCTCGAGCCGGAAGCGAGGCTGTTTGTCCTCTGCTTTTCCACCGCCGAGCCCGGCACGCATGGCCCGCGCCGCGTGGGCGAGGACGAACTCCGCCGGGCGTTCGCTGCAGGCTGGGCGATCGAGTCCCTCGAGCCGGCCCGGTTCGAGGTGGTGCCCGGCATTCCCGGAGCCGAGTTCACCCCCGGCGGCGCCCGGGCGTGGTTCGCCACGATCCGGCGGTCCTGACCGGGTTTGCCCGATCCCACCGGAGTGGCACGGGTGCCTCACGGGATTGCAAGGCCAAGGCCGCCCGGCACGCGGCGATCGCGACCGAGGCTGCGTCCGTACAATCTCGAGGAGTGATCTTTCTCGTAACCTCAGCGAAGAACAGGAGCGAAACCATGACTCGGTCATTCATGCTGATGCTGGCCCTCGTGCTTTCCGTGGCGGGCACCGCCATGGCCCAGCAGGTCACTGTGGTTCAGCCGCAGGCGGTGCGGGCTGCGCAGCCCACGCGCAGTTACCGCAGCTATTCGGTGGCGCCATCGACACAGGCAGCGGCCACGATGGGCGACGTGCGGCCCACAGGCCGGCATGCCGGCGAGGCGAGTTGGCGGCATGCGACGGCGAAGGCAGCGGGCCATTACCGCGGAGGCCGCTGAGCCCCGAAAACGTTGAGGAGCCCGGCGCGACGAATCGCGCCGGGCCCTCGGCGTTCACTCCAGCCGTTCGAGCGCGGTGTCGCGCCCGAACGGTTACTTTTCGGTGCTGTTGAAGCTCAAGGAATGGATGGGGGGCACCTCCTTCCAGGCAGAGTTGACGACGGCAGCCATGTCGAGGTCATAGTGACGCTCGAATACGGAATCGGGATCGCCAGCCTGCATGTCGGCGATGCACCGGATGAACGTGGCGGCATCGCGCCGATCGATCAGCCAGCGCACGACCGCGGCGCTCTGACCGTAAAACACCCGTTGGCGGCTGGCGTCGCCCGGATACTCTTCCAAAGCGAGCAAGTCACCCGCCGAGTAGGCCAGCCCTCGGGCCGCAGCGGCGCGGAAATCCGCCTCGTGCCCGGCCTGTTTGGCGGCGTCGTCGAACAAAAGTGCCAGGCCCTCGTCGGCCCAGCGGGGTGGGGCCGCCGCAATGAATCGATCGGCGAGCACGACATGCACGAGTTCGTGGGCCAGCGAGTCTGGAATCACGTCCGGTCCATCACCCATCACGTCGATTCGCCGGCTGACCACCCGGTCGGAACCGAATTCGAGTGACGTGGCACCCCGCGATGCAACGGGCGAACCACCGACTGCCGAAGCGAAGGCGGCGGGTGTGGCGTGCACATGGATCGCGCACCGCGGCACCCACGGACGGGGCTGGGAATCTCCGAGCAGTTGCTCGAACGCCACCCGCCGAACCTGCTCCGCGTGGTCGGAGATCGCCGCTGCCCGCAGCGGGCTGGCTCCGAACACGCTCACGCTCGTCGCCAGAGCGTCGGCCCGGGTCCAGCCGGCGAAACACAAAGTCAGCAACACGCCAACGACGCACGACCGCAGGGAGGACATGGAAAACCTCACGGATCTAAGCCGAAGATCTGGTGTGCACTCCCCGTGCCACACGCGGTGCGAAATCTCCGGCGTCACGCCACAGGCGGAATTTCTGCGGTTGAAGACGAGGGCCGCGGGTGGTCCCGCGGCGGCGGCAGACAGGCCACTGCCCGAAAACTCGGCAGCGGCTGCGCGGGCCGGCGGCAGGGTGGAGCCCTACACTGAATGAATGCGTGTGTTTCCGTGCGACCGCTATCCGTTGCCGCTGCCGGAAGGGCACCGGTTTCCGATCGACAAATACGCCCTCCTGCGCCGGCGGCTCGAGGCCCATGCCGCCACCGGTGCGAATCTCGAGTTCATCGAGCCCCACGCGGCGACCGACGACGAACTGGCCCGGGTTCACGACCGGTCCTACCTCGGCCGCGTCTTCGCCGGCACGCTCGCGCCCGAGGAGATCCGGCGGATCGGGTTTCCCTGGAGCCGGGAGCTCGTGGAGCGATCGCTCCGCAGCACGGGGGCGGCTGTCGACGCGGCGGCGGCGGCCCTCGAACACGGGGTTGCGGCGAGCCTCGCCGGGGGCACGCACCATGCCGGCACCGACTGGGGCGAGGGCTTCTGCGTGTTCAACGATACGGCAGTCGCGGCCCGCGAGATGCAGGCTCGCGAACTGGTGCGGCGGGTGCTGATCCTCGACTGCGACGTCCATCAGGGGAACGGCACGGCGGAGATCTTCGCCCGCGACCCGACGGTGTTCACGATGTCGATCCACGCCGCGCGGAATTTTCCGCTCCGCAAGCATCCCGGTTCGCTCGACGTGTCGCTCGACGACGGCACCGGCGACGACGACTACCTCCGGGCGCTCGAGCCGGCGGTGGCCGAGTCACTCGAGCGGGCGCGGGCCGAGCTCGTGCTCTACATCGCCGGCGCCGATCCCTACGCGGGCGACCGGCTCGGGCGGCTCGCCGTTTCGAAGGCCGGCCTCCTGGCCCGCGACCGGCTCGTGTTGGCCGCCGCGCGGGCCACGGGGGCCGCCCTGGCGATCGTCTGCGGCGGCGGGTATTGCCCCGACCTCGAGTCGATCGTCGACATCCATGCGGCCACGATCCTGCTCGCGGCCGGGGGTGGCTAGCCGCGCTGATCCGTTCGCGACATGGCGGGAAACAGCGGCAGCACGACCTCGATCCGCGTGCCCGTGCCCGGGCCGCTCGTGATCGCGGCCTCGCGGCCGAAGAGCCGGGCCCGCTGGCGGATCCCCTCGAGCCCGAACCGATCCGCGGGCACTCCGCCGACGTCGAAGCCGACGCCGTCGTCAGCGACGCTCACCGCGATCTCGTCGGCGCCGCGCGGTTCGAGCACGACGCGGACGTGTCGGGCCGCCGCGTGCTTGCGCACGTTCGAGAGTGACTCCTGGGCGATCCGGAAGATCGCCGCCTCGACGTCCGGATCCATCCGCTGCAAAGGCTCGGGATGCGAATACTCGATCGCGGGCACGAAATCATGCATCCGCTCGACGAGAGACTCGATGGCCTCCTCGATCCCCAGTTCGTCGAGCATCGGCGGCCGCAGGCCGTTGATCAGTCGTCGAGCCTCGGCGGCGGCAGCCCGCATCAGCCGGAGCCCCTCGGAGCACGAGTGGATGACGAGGTCGAGCCGTGCATCCCGGTCCCCCGACAGGGCATCCCTGTCCTCAGACGGGGCATCCCGGTCTCCCTGCCTTGCCTCCCGGGCAGCCTGCAGGCTGTGGAGGCAGCCCTCCAGTTGCATGATGGCCCCGGCCTGGTACTGCGCCAGGCCGTCGTGGATCTCGTAGGAGACCAGCTGCCGCTCCCGCTCCTGCGTGCGGAGCATCTGCTGGAGTGCGTGCCGCTCGGCGCGGAGGGCGCGGTCCGTTTCGTGGAGCAGCCGCGAATCCACCGATGTCACGACGACAGCGACCACCGTGCCGCCATCGACCACGGCCGACGCGCGGGCCGAGTACGACGTCGACTGCCCCGCCGGATCGACGGCCCTCACCTCGTAGGCGGCTTGACGCCCCGTGGCAAACACCTCGTGGAGCGTCCGCTGCACCGCATCCCGCATCTCGGGCGCGACGAAGTCGGTGATCGGGAGGCCGATGAGGCCCGCCGCCGCCCCGTAGCCGATGTCGGAGCGATTGAGGAATCGCAGCCGCAGGTCACGATCGATCACGGTCACGAAGCCGTCGATGCTCTCCGTCAGCGCTTCCCAGAGCAGGGCCGCGTCGGGCAGCGACGTCGGGTGCGCCGGATCGCTGTCGGGGGCTGGCTGGGGCACGGGCATGGGCGGAGCTGCCGAGAAAAACGGCAGCATACCGCCTCGGCTCCGGCCGCGGGCCGCCGCGGACGTGGACCAAGGTTGTCCCCCGGGGTGGCTTCAATGCCTTTCCCGGAAAGCCCGGAGCCGAAGCGACGGGGCATCGGGAAAGCACCCCGCACGCGCACGACCGCACACGGCGGCGATGGGCACCCCCAACGAAAGCGAGGCGACGATGGACGGTCCGAAGAAGAATAGGCTGCACGGCTACGAGGTGGGCTGGTTCACGCTCCTTCTCAGGATGGAAGTGGCGACGGCAGAGCAACTGCAGGCGGCACAGGCCCGCGTCGCTCACGCCGCGATCGAGCGGATGAAGGCGCAGCGGGCGCGGCGCTCCCGCCGCCGCGATCGCGGCGGATGAGCGGCCGCGATCTCAGCTGGCCGATGCCGGCCGGCGAAAAGCCGAAATACTCCCGACAGGGATCGAACCTGTAACCTTCAGCTCCGGAGGCTGACGCTCTATCCAATTGAGCTACGGGAGCGGCAAAAAGGAGTCTAGCAGGCCGTGAGACGCGGAGAAAGGATCGCGGCCCCCTCCCGGCCCGGGCGGGCCTCGGAGTCCGCTCACGCCGAGCGGCGCAGCGGCACGACCTCGCGGTAACGCTGCGGAGCAGCCATCGCAGGGTGTGGGCCGTCGATCCGGATCGTCGGCGTGCCGTCCAGCGTCGCGTCCGAGCGGGCGTCGAGCGCGAGGCCGCGGAGTTGCCGCGCGCGGGGCAGGTAGGCGCCGAACTGCATCAGCGCGACCAGCCGGCCGGCGAGCATCGGCAACGTGCCGAGCGGCGCCCGCGCGACCGCATGCCGCATCACCTCCGCAAAATGGGCGGCGAGCGCCGCAGGCAGCGATTGGCCGACGAGCGACCGCCAGAAGAGGCGTTCCGCATGGAGGCCGGCGATGAATGCCGGCGACCGCCGGCGCGGCGGGCCGACCACCACTCGCGACGATTCGTCGCACACGACTCCGCGCCCGCTCCGCATCACGGTCACGGCCATGTCGGCATCGGCATAGCCGTCGCCGCAGGCGGTCGCGAACCCGGGGCCGACCTGCCGCAGGAACGCGGTGCGCCAGAAACCGGCCTCCAGCGCCGGCGCATGCGTGGGCCCGCGGCCAGGCTGTGCCTCGATCCGACGGCCGCCGCAACCACAGCGGATTCCGGACGCGATCGGCCGCGCCTGGTCGTCGGCCGTCACCGTGAGCGGCACGACGGCGACGGTCGCCTCGTCGTCGGAAAACCGCGCGAGCGGCCCATCCGCCCAGTCGTCGGTCGCCCGCCAGCCGGCGGCGAGGATATGCGTGACGTCGGCACGACTCGCCGCCACGCCCACGTTCGTGCAGGCCACGAGGCTCGACCCGAGCGGAGCCTGCACGAACGTCACTTCCTCGTGGATGTTCCACGGGTCGTCGTAGCCGCATCCCAGCGACACGATCACCTCCGCATCCGGAGGCCTTTTCTCGAGCACGCTGACGAGCGTGTCCTCGAGGGCCGCCACGTCGGACGGGGCCGGAATCACGATCGACAGCCTTGGCTGACTCACTCGACGCGGCATCATGCCCGCCCCCGCGGAAACGGACTCGGACCCCACCCCAGCGACCGGCCTCGCCCCCGCACAGGCCCCCACCCGCGAGGCCCGAACCGGTCGGGTCGGACCCTGTCGCGTCGCATCAGGCGGCGGCCCGCTGCGGCTGCAGTTCGGTGAACAGGTTCACCGTGTGCAGCATCTCACCGTCGGCGTCGTAAAACTGCAGCACGCCCACGTCGATCAGCCACATCGCGAACATCTCGGCCACCCGATAGCACCGGGCCACGCACCGACCGCGATCGATGCGGATGTTCTCCTGGACGTCGGCCACATCCACCGCCTCGGCGCCGAACTCGAGGAAGTATCGCGTGACGATGTGCCGCACGTCGGCGGCATGCATGTTCAGTCGCATGGAAGGCAACCTCCTGTTGCTGACCTGTCGAACGACTTCCTGTCGATCGTTGGCGAAACCATACCGGGCTGTTTGCGGTGCCGGTAGACGACTTTTCCGGGGCCGAAGCCCCGGCGGTCGCCCCGACTCCCTCCGGCTACCGTGGGTATCGTCATCATGGGGCGCGGAGGTGACCATCGCGGCATCACTCGCCCCAACTCGCACGGTTGGTCGTGTCTTGCCAGATTGCCCGATCGCGCCAAACCCTACAGCCGGTTGGTCCAGGCTGGCACGGTGTACCGCTCGGCGACGAGGCGGGCGACGCGATCCGCCGGCCATGAGGTGCGGACGCGCGTCGCCCCGAAGGCTCTGCGCAGGGCCGCCTCGAAGCCCTGCGGGCCGAGCCCGAGATTCGCGAGGAACTCGCGGTGCGGTCGGCGGGCCCGGTAGTCGGGCTCGCGGGGCGGGTGGCGCAGGATGCGGTCCACGAGGCCGATGTCGAAATCGTCCAGCAGCGTGCCGTGGTACAGGACGCCGTGCCGCCTGACCCGCAGGGCGTTGCCCGAAATCTTCCGCCCGCCGCCGACACTCCCGACGACCAGGTCGCTCGAGCCGCGGCGGGCAACGCCTCCCGGCAGCGACAGCGCCTCCGAGAGCGCATGGGCGAGCGGGTCGAGCATCCGCGCATGGATCCGTTCGATCGGCGGCGCGCCTTCCGGATGGGGCTCGACCACCGACCACATCAGGCAGCCGGGCCCGAGCACCACAGTGAGCCCGCCGCTGGGGCGGCGAACCACGCGGATGCCCGCTTCCAGACAGGCCACGAGATCGACCTCCTCCTCCACGCGGCTCGACGAGCCGACGACCACCACCGGCTCGCAGGCCATCCAGGCGCGGACCACCGTCGCGGTGGTCTCGCCCTCGTGGGCCTCCTCGAGCAGCGCCTCGTCGAGGGCCAGCTGCTCCTCGACGGAATCCAGCTTCACGTCGAGCCAGTCGACGCCCGCGGCGGGGTGATGACGTTGACGCACTGCGGTGCCCTCCTAGACTTTCTCGGGTTGACCACCGTCCTGAGACCGAACCATGGCAGATTCCCAGCGGCGACTCTCGGCGGACGACTCCCTGCCGCCCGTCGAGCCGCCGAGCGCCGCGTTTCTCGTGCAGCTGTTCCTGGTTCCGGGATTGATCGTCGCCATCATCGTCTGCGTGTGGCTGGCATTCCACTGGCTCGCCCATCTCGGCAACGACCCACAGGCCTACGTGCGCACGCTTCAGCGCGACAACGAGGGCCGGTGGCAGGCGGCTCTCAATCTGGCCAACGACCTGCGCGGCCCGGACGGCGGCGGCCTCAAACAGGATGAGTCGCTGGCCCGCGAACTGGGCCGCATCCTTGCCGAGGAGGCGAAAAGCGGCCGCACTGGCGAGCAGTCCGAGACGCTGCGCTCCTATCTCTGCCGGGCGTTGGGGGAATTCGCCGTGCCGGCCGCCGCGCCGCCGCTGGTGGAGCGGGCCGGCGACGCCTCCGACCCGCAGACGGCCCGCGCCGCCGTCGAGGCGCTCGCGGTGCTGGCCACGAACCTCGTCGCCGCCGGGCGGCCGTTCTCCGACGCCCAGGGCGTGACCGCGGCCGTGCTGAACGCCTCGCAGAGCGACGACGTGCCGCTGCGGTCGGCGGCCGCCTTCACGCTCGGCGTGCTCGGTGGCGAGGCGGCCACCGAGCGGCTGCTCACCCTGGCCGGCGACACCGTCGACGACATCCGCTTCAATGCCGCGCTCGGCCTGGCCCGGCAGGGACGGGGGGAGGCCTATGAAGGGCTCGGCGAGATGCTCGCACTGCCCGACCTGCCGACTGCCGAAGCCGACGCCGACGCCGCTGCCCAGTCGCAGCGCTACAAGCGGGCCCTCGTGGTCGTGAACGCCCTCCGCGGCGTGGCGCTGCTCGTCGACGCGACGCACGAGCCGCCGCCGGCAGCGGTGCTCGACCGCGTGAAGGCCCGCGCTGCCGACCCTGTGAGCGACGTGCGGAACGGCGCCGCGGCCTTGCTGCGCAAGATCGAACGCCTCGCGGCCCCGGCCGCCACGTGACGCCGAACCGCTGCAATACGCCACGTGCGTAGGACAGGCTTCAGCCTGTCATGCCTTCAAGGCACGCGCCGGCTTCGGGCTCCCGGTAGCCCCTCGCCGGCCTTCCAGGCATTTGTTAACAACCCGCATTCGGAGCCGGCGGCACGATGCTCCATCGCCGAGGGCGATCGTCGCGTTGAACGCGCGCCGGCTTCGGGGGAGCGGCAAAAGTCTCCTCACTCTGGCCGCCGCGGCCATCGTTCGGGAAGCGTTCGCCGACCCCCCCGAAGCCTCCTCAACTGGAAAAGGGAGGATCGGGGTTGTCCCCTACCGTTGAGACGGCGTATGTGACCAGCGCAGGCATGGATGCCGGAGCGCAGGCACATCCGAGTGAGCCGTAGCCTGGAGGGCGGAGGCGAACGACCGGCGAGACGGTAGGGGCGACCCCGAATCGGGGCGTGCGAGAAAGAGGCATAACTGGCTGAAGACCATCCCCACCCGCCATCATGCGTTGAGGTATTCGTCGAGCAGTTCGCGGAGGAGGTCGGTGTCGGGGTCGAGGCCCGTCCAGGTGTGGAAGTCGATCGCCGTCTTCTCGCAGTGAATCTCCAGGCCGTCGATCGTGCAGGCGCCGTGCTTCTGGGCCGCGGCCACGATCGGGGCGGGTTGGGGCACGAGCGCGAAGTCGGCGACGACGAGGTCCTTCCGCAGGCCGGCGAGCGCCGGGGCGGCGCCCGCGGGCACCGCCGAGATCACGATGTCGACCTGCTCCGGCACGGCGATCTCAGGCTGCCAGGGGAGCGCGGCGGCGGCGGCGCCGTCGACGGCGGCGAGGGCTGCGACGAGATCGGCGGCGTGGTCCGCCGTGCGGTTGCAGACCAGGATCTCCGCCGCGCGGGCCAGCGAGAGTTCGAGGGCCGCGGCCCGCGCCGCGGGTCCGGCCCCGACCAGGAGAACGCTGGTGGCGGTCGGATCGATATGTGCCCGCAGCGCCTCGAGCAGCCCGCGGCCGTCGGTCATGTGCCCCACGAGTCCGGCCGGCTGCCGCTCCACGAGGCTCACCGCCCGGGAGAACATCGCCGCGGGAGACAGGGTGGCCACATGCGGCGGCGCGTGTCGGCGCAGGGGACCGGCGAGCACGCAGCCGCGAAACCCCATCGCGTCGATGCCGCCGATCGCCGCACCGATCCGCTCGGCCGCGACGTCCAGCGTGAGAAACCGCCAGTCGAGCGATGCTTCGGCAAGCGCCCGCTCATAGAGATACTGCGCCGGGTTCCCCGCCGCCGGGCACCCCAACAGGGCGATGATCTCCTGGAGGGCCGGGCTCGTCATACACGAAAACCGCGTCGATGTCAGACGGTGACGCTCGTGGCCGCGACGAACCGAGGATCGGATCGGATCGGATCGAAGTCCGGCTCGACCTCCGTGAGGTCGCGAAACCTGCCGTCGATCGCAATCGCCCGGGTGAGGTGCTCGATCGCCGCCTGAACGCTTCCGCCAAGCGAAAGGTAGCAGGCGAGATTGTAATGCAGAATCGGCTGCCGCGGTGCGGCCTCGAGCGCCCGCTCGAGCGCGGCTATCGCCTCGTCGAGCCGGCCCAGCCGCTTCAGGCACCAGCCGATGCCAAGCCAGGCCTCGAGTCTCGTGGGTTCCCCGTCCGTCGCACTTTCCAGCGGGACGAGCGCGTCCTGCCAGCGGCCCAGCGCCCGGAGCGCTTCACCTTCGAGGAGTCTGGTGCCCGGCAGGGAGCGGGTGGGTTCCGGCAATTCCGCCAGGAGTTCCAGGGCCCTGAGGAGGAGCCGCGCGGCCGAAACCGGCAGCGGCCGGTCGGCGTCGACGAGAAGTTCGCCGAGTTCGATGTAGCCGCTGGCCTGCCTGAGGATGGCCTGGCGGCGGAGCCTGGTGATGGCGGTCATCGCGACTCCTCCACGGTGCCAGTGTAGGCCGCCGCTCTTCGGCCGGCCGAATGCCGCCTGCGGGGCCGTCGTTTCTACGCGTTTCGCGGCCCCCAGGATCACCCCGGCAGCCGGAAATTCCCAGATTTTTTCGCGGTCGCCGGGACGGCAGTACGAATTTCCCCGCTCTCCTCCACTCTTTGGGAAGAGGAGACCGTCGCGGCCCGCCCGCGGGTCTGAACATGCCCCCACACCGGAGTTCCCGTCATGCGGCTCACCGTGCGGACCCTGTTGGCCTGGCTTGACCAGGTTTTACCGCCGGAAGAACACCGCGAGCTGGATGCCAAGGTGGCCGCGAGCGCCGCCGCACAGCAGCTCGTGAACCGGATCCAGCGGGTCGTGAAGCAGCCGACCATCGCGGCGCCACGGCCCGCCGGCCGCGGCTTGGCAAACGACCCGAACTCCGTGGCAGAGTATCTCGACAACTGCCTGGAACACGACCGGCTCGAGGCCTTCGAGCGGATCACCATCGAGTCGGATGCGCACCTCGCCGAGGTCGCTGCCTGCCACGAGATCCTGGCGACAATCGCCCGCGACCCGGCTGCGACTGCACCGCTCGACGCGTCCGGACGGAAACGGCTGCTCGAGGCGATGCGGCACCATCCGGCGGTGCCGGCAGAGGACCTGGCGGATTCCGCACCGGTCGAAAACCCATGGCCCACCGGCATGACCCCCGCGGCCGCACCGACGCAACCGAGCGGCGCTGCCGTGCCCGGCCGCCGGGCGGCACGATCGGCGTGGGCGGCCGCCTCGGCGGCCCTCGCGATTCTGGTCGTGCTCGGCTTCTTACTCACCGCCGTGATCAACCGCGCCCGCGGCCCGCGGCCCGACGCCAATGAGCCGCTGGTGGCCGCCATCGATCCTCCCCCGCCCGCCGCCCTTGACCGCGAGCCTGAGCCCGCTGAGCCCGCCGAGCCCGCCGCCACTCCGCCGGCACCGAAGCCTGCCGAAGTGGCCGCGGCCGCTCCCGCGGCTGTCGGCCCGCTGCCAGACTCCGCCGCAGCGCCGCAGGCCCCCCCCGCTCCCGCCTCGGCCCCGGTCGCTGCTCCGGTCGCTGCCCCGGTCGCTGCTCCGGTCGCTGCTCCGGTCCCCGCCATGCAGCCCCGAGTGCCGCAGGGGGATGCGTTGGCGATCGTTGCCCAGCCCGTGATCGGCCGCGGCGACGCGGCCCCCGCCGAGCCC
>Ga0214923_10007078_pt1 | contig 12347 bp, 10 predicted proteins | sample LL1510_MetaG_FD_177993 | JGI IMG/M metagenome (GOLD analysis project Ga0214923, IMG submission 177993) | Freshwater microbial communities from Lake Lanier, Atlanta, Georgia, United States - LL-1510 | ecosystem: Environmental > Aquatic > Freshwater > Lake | place: USA: Georgia | collected...
CGGCAATTAATTTATATCGATGCCACCTGCCCATTGGTAATGAAAGTACACCGAGAAGCCACTAGTTTTTCGGCAAAAAATATTCAGACGGTCCTGATCGGACATCGTGGGCACCAAGAACTGGTTGGCACATCAGGGTACGTGTCTCCCGACCTATTACATGTGGTCGAAACCGAAGAAGATATTGATCGTTTGGAACTCGACACTACTATCCCAACCGGGTATTTAACCCAAACCACCTTATCTGTTACCGATACCGCGCGGTTAATTGAGAAATTAAAAGATAAGTTTCCTGGAATCGTGGGACCCCCGAAGTCGGATATTTGTTTTGCAACGCAAAACCGTCAAGATGCCGTGACAGAATTAGCGAATCAATGTGACGTTATTATTATTTGTGGTTCGCGGCATAGCTCGAACAGTAACCGGTTAAAGGAAACGGCCGAAAAAACCGGAAATCCATCGTATTTAATTGATTCGGTCGAGGAATTTGATCCGGAGTGGATTAGGGGAAAAGAAAAAGTAGGAATAAGTTCAGGGGCATCGGTTCCTGAATATATCGTCCAGACACTCGTATCAGCCATTACCGCGATTTACCCCGACACCACAGTTTACCGAAAAGATAGTGTAGAGAAAGATATTCGGTTCACTGTTCCAAAGGTATAATGATGCCTACCCTGGATTTCTCGAAATTAAATCAAATCGCATCGAGTCATAGCCATGTTCTCCCCTGCGTTGTCCAGAACGCTAGCACCGGCGAAGTTATTATGCTGGCGTATGTCTCAAAGGAGTCGATTACGGAATCAATTGACCGGGGTTATGCCGTATTTTGGAGTACCAGCCGCCAGGAACTCTGGGTTAAAGGGGCCACGTCGGGGAACTATCTCAAACTCATCGATATTTATGTCAACTGTGAGAATAATTCCGTATTGTTTAAAGTTCTCCCTCAAGGGTCGGGGGCATGTCATGTCATTGACCCCACCGCTGGCACTCATTTTTCGACATGTTTTCATCGAAAACTTAGTTCCGAATTGACAATTCTCTAGCGAGATTGTACTTTCGAACCTATCGTCAGCTTTAACGGCTGGCGAAATAAAAAAAATTAAGGGCACTGCGCGTCAGGTCCTGAACGAAGGAACTATATATGAATGAGCAGCGACAAAACGAAGTCGTTACAATGCGCCAGCTTTTAGAGTGTGGCGTACATTTTGGACACCAAACCAAACGCTGGAATCCAAAAATGAAGCGTTATATTTTTACATCTCGAAACGGCATTCACGTAATCGACTTACAGCAAACGATCAAGTTGGTGAAAAAAGCATATAGCGTCGTCCGTGAGGTCGTTAAAAACGGCGGCTCCATTTTATTCGTTGGTACGAAAAAACAGGCGCAAGATGCAATTCAGTCGGAAGCTTCTCGTTGCTCCATGCCTTACGTTCATCATCGTTGGCTAGGAGGCACGCTGACCAATAATATTACTATTCGCCACAGCGTTAACAAATTGAAGCAGTTTAATCGAATGCAAGATGACGGAACATTCGAGCTTCTTTCGAACAAAGAAGCGGCTGCAAAACGAAAAATGTTGACCCGATTGGGGTACTATCTCGATGGTATCAAAGATATGCATCGCTTGCCGTCGCTTGTCTTTGTTGTTGATACCAAACGGGAAGCACTAGCCGTTAAAGAAGCAAATAAACTTCGCATTCCAATCATTGGCATAGTTGACACAAACGCTGATCCAAACGAAGTACAGTACCCTATTCCGGCTAACGACGATGCAATACGTGCAATCAAGTTGATTTGCTCAGTGATTTCAAAGGCAGTCATCGATGGCCAAGCCGAACGCAGCGGAGTCGTAGTTGATGAATTTGACGACTCCGACCCATTGACAGAGACGGCGTCAGGTACCTTTACCACTGAGGAAGATTCTTCCGCTTCAGATATCGTCGAACCTGAGTTTGCGGTGTCGAATACGGCGTCCAATTAAAGGAATAATTGAATGGAAATCACAGCATCATTAGTTAAAGATTTACGAGAGAAAACCGGCGTCGGCATGATGGATTGTAAAAAGGCACTTGAGCAAACATCAGGTAATTTTGAAGAAGCCGTAAAGTACTTGAGAGAAAAAGGGTTAGCGGCAGCGGCAAAGAAATCGGATCGTGAAACCCGTGAAGGCAAAGTGTTTACTCAAGTGGCATCAGACGGATCGCGAGCGGCGATTGTTGAAGTGTCCTGCGAAACGGACTTTGTAGCGAACAACGAGTCGTTTGCCGAGTTTGGATTATCGATTGCGGCATACGTATTAGAGTCTTCGGTAGCAACGACGGCTGAGTTGGAAGCGGCGAATATTAACGGACGTTCAGTTCGCGAGGTAGTTTCCGAAGCAGTATTGAAATTAGGTGAAAATATCTCGATCCGACGGATTGAACTTTTGTGCGGCCAGTCGATCGGATCCTACGTTCACTCTAATGGAAAAATCGGTGTTGTAGTGAGCTTTGATGGGCCCGTGACCACTGATATTTCAAAGGATATTGCGATGCACATTGCCGCTCAGAACCCGCAATGTGTCCGCCGAGACGAAGTCGCTTCAGCTGAGATCGACCGTGAAGCAGAAATTATTAAAGCTCAGGCACGAAATGAAGGTAAGCCTGAAGCCGTGTTAGAAAAATTAGTTAGCGGTAAAATTGGAAAGTTTTACAAGGATGTCTGTCTTCTTGAACAGGACTTTGTTAAAGATCCATCTCGAACAGTTGCCACAGTACTTCCTGAAGGTCGAACAGTTACACAGTTTGTACGTTTTTCACTCGGTTAAGTGTAAATGAGGGCCTATTTCGAAGATCTGGAACTTCGATTACTGGCACCCTACGCATCATTTTCAAAACATTCTGGAGGGCGGCTTTTCAATGAGCCGCCGTCCGAATCCCGAACATGCTTTCAGCGCGATCGCGATCGAATAATACACTCAAAAGCGTTTCGTCGACTAAAACATAAAACCCAGGTTTTTATCGCTTCTGAGTCGGATCATTATCGAAGCCGCCTGACCCATACGATCGAAGTTGCCCAAATTAGTCGGCATATCGCTCGTATGTTAAAGGTAAATGAGGATTTATCCGAATGTATAGCTCTATCACATGATCTTGGTCATACTCCATTCGGGCATTCAGGTGAGAAGATTCTGAACCGCCTAATGGCACCATTCGGTGGATTTGAGCATAACTTACAGAGTCGCCGGATAGTTGATGAACTTGAAATAAAATACCCCCTATTTCCTGGTTTAAATTTATCTATTGAAATACGTGATGGATTAATGAAGCATTCGACCCCAGGGGACCATTGCCAGAATTCAACCCGTGTTATGACTTCAATTGAGGCTCAAATCTGTAATATTGCGGACGAAATTGCGTATAACAACCATGATATTGACGACGGCTTGCGATCAACTTTGTTGAATGAAAACGACATAACTCAAAATATCACCTTATGGCGAGAGGCAAAGAAACGTATCAAGAGTGAGTATGCCTCGTTAAACGATATTGAATTGAAGTATCTAATTAATAGCAATTTAATATCACGGCAAGTCTCAGACGTTGTAAACTCGACGACGGCCTTGATTACTGAAACAGGGATTCAAACGCTACAGGATTTGCAAAATCTTGATCGACCAGTGGTTCGATTTTCTTCCGATATGGCAATCTTGAATAAAGAAATGCGGCATTATTTATTTAACCAATTTTATACCCACCCTACTGTTTATCGAATGAATCGCAAGGGTCAAGAGATAATCAATTCATTGTTTAATGCGTTCACTAGTGATGAAAAATTGTTGCCTCTTGAATATCAGGATCGTATAACAAAAGGTAAAATCAAGGAGCGAGTCGTTGCCGACTACATTGCAGGGATGACGGATACGTTTGCACAGAGAGAATTTGAGGCTATTTATCAATGAAACATATTTTTATTACTGGGGCTAGTGGCTGTGTGGGGCATTATGTTACTGAACAACTTTTAAACGCCAATGATGACTGGCATCTTCACCTATTGCTAAGGAGTACGAGTAATCTCAAGTGGATTCCGGAATCCTACCCTAACGTAACCGTCCATTTTGGGAATATGGACTCGATTGAGCGGTTAGCTGATGTATTACACCAAATGGATTATGTTATGCATATTTTTACAGACTGGAGTAATTCTGAGTATGCGACACTATTAAACGTCACAAAGACACATCAGTTATTTAGCTTACTTGATCCCGATCGTATTCAGAGAATTATCTATTTTTCGACAGCCAGTATATTAGGGCCTGGCAATCAACCCATTCCTCAGGCTGGGTTGTATGGCCCTGGATATGTGAGGTCAAAGTATTATGGATTTCTTAAATTAACTGAACACCCTTTAAAAAGTAAAATTGTTACTTTGTTTCCTACGCTTGTATTTGGTGGGGATAGGTCCCATCCATATTCGCATATTAGTTCCGGTATTTTGCCGAATATTCGATATTTAAACATTCTAAGATTCATGTATTTGGACGCCCGGTTTCACTTTATGCATTCATCTGACATTGCTCAATGCGCAATACATTTACTGACCGCTGTCAATGTGAAGTCTCAATATGTACTCGGAAATTCGGTTATGACGGGTAAGGACACCATTCGAGAACTATGTGAATTTTTTAAGATTCCCGTTTTATTTTCAATAAAGGTACCCGTATCTGTCGTTTTTTTTGTAGCCAAATTATTACGGATAACAATTGCGCCATGGGAGAAATATTGTCTTGAAAATCCATATTTCCAGTACGATGTTGTAGCCCCATCAGATTTTGGGTTAACGACGAGATTCCCTAACCTACGAAGTGTGTTGAGAAACCTGGTGAACGAGAATGAGTAAAGCTAAAGATCTTTTAAAGATTCCACCTCAAGATTTGGACGCTGAGCAAAGTCTTTTGGGTTCGATTATGATTTCAAAAACGGCCTTAGCGTTAGTTTTAGGGAAAGTAAAACCAGATTATTTTTATAAAGTATCTAACGCTAATATTTTTTCAGCCATCATTTCTCTATATGAACGAAATGAGCCCATTGATCTTATTACCATTTCGGCTGAACTCAAAAAGGCCGGGAGTTTAGAGGAGTCGGGAGGGCGAGCGTATTTAGCTGAAGTAATTGACTCGGTTCCAACAGCAGCAAACGTCGAAAAATACGCCCAAATCGTAGAAGAAAAATATCTTTTAAGGACCTTGATTGATGCCGGATCAGAGATTGTCCAGACGGCATTTGATGAATCGGTTGAGCCTAAAGATGCAATGGACCACGCTCAAAAATTGATTTTAGATATATCAAAAGAAGCTGTTCGTGATGACTTTGTTCCCCTAAAGTCCGTCCTCAATACCGTATTTGATACGATTCAATCGACATATACTAATGAGGATAAGATCATTGGCGTGTCGTCAGGGTTTAAGGATCTAGATCAAATGACTTCCGGTTTTCAACAAGGAGATTTAATTATCTTAGCGGCCCGGCCGTCAATGGGGAAAACCACGTTGGCTCTAAACTTTGCGGCTAATGCGGCTATTCAAAAAAATACGCCGGTCGCTGTTTTTAGTTGCGAAATGCCCAAAGAGCAATTAGCAATGCGTTTACTATGTTCTGAGGCGAAATTGGATTCCAAACGGCTTAGAACGGCCAACTTAAAAGACCACGAATACAGGGACCTAAATCAGGCTTTTGGTAAACTCGCTGAGGCACCCATATATATTGACGATACTCCGGCGATATCACCATTGGAGTTACGTGCTAAATGTAGACGCCTTCAATTAGAAACCGATATAAAATTAATACTCATTGATTATCTTCAATTGATGCGTGGGGGGAAAAAGCGCATTGAAAATCGTTACCAAGAAATTTCCGAAATCGTCCGCGAGGTTAAGGCATTTGCCAAGGAATCTGGGATTCCAATTATTGCATTGTCTCAATTAAGCCGCGAGGTTGAAAAACGCCAAGATAAGCGTCCCCAGCTTAGTGACCTACGAGAGTCCGGCGAACTCGAACAGACGGCTGACTTAGTCATGTTTATTCATCGTGACAGCTACTATGAAGGTCAAAATGAAGAAACTGGCCCTGCAAAAATTGTGATAGCTAAGCAACGAAACGGACCAACCGGGGATGTTAATTTAATATTTAAGCGCCAAATCTCCCGATTTGAGTTGGCGGCTCCCCTGCACGTTATCCCCCAATGATCACACCCGTTTCGGTCCTACTTTTCATGTGTGTATTTTTACCGATCAGTATAACGGCGCAATCTGTTGTAACGATAAACGCTGACCTAATTGACTATTCAAATGACACGGAATCAATTACTGCAAACACAAATGTTAAACTTCAGTATCGAAGCTACACAAGTTCAAGTGACTTATTTTTTTACAACACCAAGTCATTAGAGGGCGTTGTGTCGGGATCGGTGGTTGTGACGGCGTCGAATCAATTACTAAGAGCCGATAAAATCGTCTACAACGGAACGAACCTTACAGGAGAGATTAATAATATAAATGCGATATTCGGAAAATACAGAATTTCGGGGAAAACCGCAAAAATAAATCCAGCGGAGGTCATTGTCGACCATGCGACCTTCACCAGTTGTGATGGCTCCCCTCCAGACTACTTAATTCAATCCGAACGGATATCTTTGTATCCTCAATGGGGCGTTATGGTCGCATTTAATAATTGGGTTTCCGTAAAAAACACACCAATTTTATGGCTGCCGACGTTTATTTTTGGTTCAAAAGACTACAGTTTATTGGCGTCTAATTCGTCGATTCCTGAATTTGGGGCAAACGCTCGAGAAGGGGCCTATATTCGACAGCGTCTCGGCTATTTTATCAACCCTAAAAATACTGGGGCCGCAACTATAGGGTATTCATCAAATTGGGGAGGTGTAGCGCGCCTTAATAATCTTTACCGATTTTCCGACACTATCTATTCTCAATTAGGGTTAGGGTCCAATGGCAGCGATGGATTCGATTATTCAGCCATCATTACGATCGACTTAGCTGATAAACCTCAAGTCTCCAACGATACTGATAATATTTGGGATAGCCTGTCTATTAAAAATAATATTCCTCCAATCAAACTGTCTGCCGGCACGAAATATCGCGAATACATCACCGACTCACGGGTATCAAATCCGTTTTTTATCGATTCAACGTGGACGATCAGCTCCTTTTTATTCGATGGAATCACATCACAAGGAACAAGTAGCCTTCGCCGTGTAGACGAGCTCACTTTGTCTGGAACAAGCGTTCAGTCGGGCGAGATAATTCTAGATCACGATCTTTTTTATAACTTTGCGATATTCAATGACCAAAAAATTCGAGTCGGTGGAATTTATAAATATAGGGGGTACGATTTAATGGAGTGGCAACGAGGTTTCGCGCAAGTTGCCTATAGTCTTAATAAAAACGATCAGGACTTTACATTCTCGTATTCGCAGCGATTATTTAGTAGTACAACCGAAAGTCCTTTTGAATTTGAGCGAAAATACGCGTTGCAAGGAAGCGAGATCGGTATCCAATATCAACTTATAAATAAACAAATTAATTATGGAGTTGAATTAAATTTCGATCTTGAAGCGTCTCGATGCCGGACATTTGATATTGTCATTTCTCCAAAATTTCATTGTTGGAAAGTCCCATTACGATGGAAGTCTGTTGAAGGCACAATAACGTTTGGGATTGAATTAGAATAGGAGATAGATACATGAAAAATGGCCTGGGTATCGCGATTATTTTGCTTGTGACTATATTTTCTGGAGTCGGAAAAGCACTCCAGAAGCCTCGAGGTGTATCACTTGAAATTCTTACTCAATCCTTAGTAATTGATGTTCGCTCGAAGGAGGAGTACGTATCAGGCCATTATCCCAATGCAGTAAATATTCCATTGGATACAATTCAACAGGAAATCTTACGGCTTAAAGCCGATAAACGACCAATCGTTGTGATTTGTCGATCAGGACGACGTGCTGAAAATGCAGTGGCAATATTGAAAAAAAATGGGATACCCGCTATCAATGGGATCAACCAAAAAAATTTGGAATCCATCAAATAGGATCCTTTCTATATCAATAAAAAAGGCTTAGCCAGTCCCTCTAAGTGCGTTTGAAATAGCGTTTATCGTCATCAAGAGGGTCTCAAGTATTTCGACATCGTTTGTTTTTCTCCATTTAGATAACTGTTCACATTGAATCTCGTGTAATATTTTCAGGACCGGTTCACGGCGCCGAATCGTACGACTTAGTCGAGGTCTGCGTTCTTCAAATGTACCCTTAAATAAATAGTGTAGCCAATACCGTGTTAGCGAATATTCAGATAGTATATCGGTTAAAATTGACGCGCCAATCTGACCATCTGTCACTAATTTTGAATAACGCTGCATCCACGTTACCGATGCACTTTCATGTGCCATTTCGACGTTGGTCAATGCAAAATTTAATGCCGGATAATGATCAATTGATCCCGCTAGTGCTTCCATCTTGTTGGGATACGTCTCGAATAACTTCTGAAACATTGTCCCAATCCCATACCATCCCGTGAGATTAAACCGGCTTTGACTTTGAGCAAGAGCAAAAGGAATAGCCCGAAGGTCTGCAAGTGTATTCTTACCGGTCCGGCGAATAGGACGAGATCCCATCCGGGAATATTCCAATGCGTCTAATGGTGTCGCCTCATAGAAATAGCGAAAAAAATCGGGCGAGTTTAACAGTTCTTTGTATTTAACTGTCGATAAATGGGTATTCTCTTCGATCCATTCAGGTATACCCAATGACGTAGAATTATGTTCACGGAACAAAAGTGCCGCAAATGCGCTTTCGATGCTCCACGCTGATACCGACGGAACCAAATGATTTTGAGCAATTACTTGGCCTTGTTCAGTGTATTCAAAGCCAGCGATTTCTGAATTAGCAAGACTATTTGCAATTAGGTACTTAATTGGAGCCGCTCCCCGAATTAATGTACCACCGATGCCTTCAAAAAAAATTGGTACGTACCCTTTTGAACTAAGAAATTCTGATATCTTGATTCGACTCGTCCTCATCGTTATAAAATTTGAAAATATTCCGGCGTCTTTACCTCCGTCACTGTGCCCGCACATCACTCGAACAGGAATCTTACCTATTCCGCCTCGTTGATTATGAATGTAGGTGAGCGATGCAATAATTACGGGGTTATTAAGGTAGTCGGTTAGTATAGCCACAGCATTCTGATGGTCATCAACTGTTTCAAACAGTGGAACGATTGGAACCGGACATATCGGAATCGGTGAGTTATTTGGATAAATTAATAAATCCGCCTCCCGTGCGATTAGTAGTACCTGAAGTAGATCCGATGCCGATCTAGTCATGCTTACAATAATTGACCCAATACTGTTAGGGTGTTTTATTATCTCTGTTGAGACAACCCGGAGACTTTCAACGGCATCCTTCGCGGGACCCTGTAATTCATATCGATGGGGTAAAAATGGGCGGGGCGAAAGTACTTCATGGGCAATATACTGTTGACGTCCCTCCTCCGTTAAATTTAAAAATACCGTAGTATCGCCGCCACTTTTTGAAATAAGCCAAGTTAATGCATCTCGATATGATTGGCTATTCTGCCGAATATCTTGCCCAACTAAATTAAACTCAAAAATGGACACGGTTTGTCGCGCGATGTCTATTGTGTTTGCCATATGCTTCGCGCCTAAATCAACCAAGGAATCGCGTAATATGGCTAACTCAGCTAATAGTTGATCAATCGACATTTGGGTAAAACATTTTGCCAAATTAAGACATCGTTCCCTCCAAGGTTCTTCCGGAAGTTCACCACCTCGGTCGATAAAAAACTGATCAATTTCAACCGGAACCGATACTCGATGACGTGACAACGTCAATTGATTCGCCAGATCTATCAGTAATTCATGAATAACAGCTGTACATTGTGTAATATTTAATTCAATTGCCTGCCTGGTTTCCTCGGCTGTAACATTCGGATGCCCGTCTCGGTCAGATGAAACCCATGATCTAAACTTCAGCCGGGGGAAATCGGATGGTTTTGGAACCAATTCATCCGGACACCCCATGCTAACAAACGCCTCTTGGACAGAACGAATCCAAACCGATATCGCTGCTGGGAGCGTTGAGGATACCAATTCTGTAATAAATTCACGCTCAGACTGAACCGATGGCCTGTTTTGAATAAATTCACCGGTACCAAATAGGGCTTCAATGTGAGTAACGTAAGAAGCTGAAATTGGCTTACTTAGTCTGTCGTCAAAAAGTAATCTCAATTGATTAATTAGCGATGGCCGTCGGGATTCCGTTGGGTGAGCTGTAAATACAACCTCAAGTGCAAGACTCCGCCATTTATCACGAATTTCAATCCAATCCACTCCGAATAGTCGAAGTGCATTGACGACCTCTGCCATCGATCCACTTACATATTCTGCGCCGACAGATTGCGATATTGCCAAGCGATATACCTGTGTCTCTTTTTGTTCAATGACATTCAAAAGCTGCATGCTCAACGATAAAACAGAAACCGCTGATTGCGGGCTAATTTCGTTAACAAATCCTCTTGAATATGAAGAGTTGGTATTTGGCAATACCCTGGACAGGTCGCTCAGTCCAAAATTACATAGTACAGTGCCGAGGTCATGTATGATCTGGGCATAGCCAGACGATATCCTCGAAAATCCTTCGTCCAACTTTCGGGATAAAATCGATGCGATATCGCCGTGTGTCACGCGGTAACGATTTTTGAAAACCGTTGAATTTCTTTTACAACAGCATCGGGACCATTGAATTCAAGCTCTCGAACAAGGTGACTCCCAACGATTGCACCGTCCGCAAATCGGCAAATTTCATCAACGTGCTCTGGAGAACTCACCCCAAATCCAATGCAAACGGGAACGTTCCGAATCGATTTTATTTTTTTTACAAATCCCGGCAATGCCTTCGATAATTCACTTCGTGTACCGGTAGTACCTGTTGTAGAAATTAAATACAAAAACCCATCGGTTGATTGAACAATTTTTTTAAGCCGCTGGGGGGAACATAATGTTGACACTAATAGTATCAGTGACACGCCAGTCGTATCGGATAATGTTTTAAATTCATCGACATCTTCAATAGACAGATCAGGAATAATTACTCCATCTAATCGAGAAACACGTGCCTCTTCAAAGAAACGAGCCCCCCCAAATGCTAAAATCAAATTAATTGATGCCATTAACACAATCGGTTTTTTATAGGACTCCTTAACTCGTTTTACAACCGATAATGCACGTTGAATGGTTGGTTTTACCTCCAAACTTAATGCCCGAAAATGAGACGCTTGTATTACAGGCCCGTCGGCGATTGGATCAGAAAACGGTATCCCTAGCTCAACGATATCAGCTCCTGAGTCGAAAGCCTTACAGATCAACTGTTCAGTTACATCTTGACTCGGATCCCCAAAAGTAAAATACGGGATTAGAACTCTATCCTTCTCGTTAAAAATTTCAAATGTCATGATTTATTATTGTATTTATATCTTTATCTCCTCTACCGGAGACATTTAGGATGACGAGATCATTCTTGGAAAACGAAATTTTCTTCAGTGCCGAAAAAGCGTGAGATGTTTCTAGTGCAGGAAGTATCCCTTCAGAACGAGTGGCCCAGTGACACCCAGAAAGAGCCTCAGAATCTGTCACTGCTTCTAAAATAATTCGCCCGCTATCCTTCATAAAACTGAGTTCAGGACCAACCCCAGGATAGTCTAACCCTGCAGAGATTGAATGCGCCACTTTGATTTGCCCATCAGAATCCTGGAGCAAGTATGACATTGACCCGTGCAAAACACCCGGGGAACCGGCAAACAAAGCAGCGGAATGTTGCCCTGAATCAACACCATTTCCTGCGGCTTCCACGGCAACTAATTTCACGTCCATATCGTCTCGAAACGGATAAAAGATACCCATTGCATTCGACCCGCCACCAACGCATGCAACTACATAGTCAGGAAGGCGTTGCTCCAATTTCAAGATCTGGCGTCTGGCCTCAATCCCAATGATCGATTGAAAGTCCCGGACAATCGTGGGGTATGGATGTGGCCCAACTACTGAACCGATAATATAGTGACTATTCTCAACATTCTCTAACCAATCTCGAATTGCCTCGGTGGTCGCATCTTTTAATGTTCGAGACCCTGAAGAAACTGGAATAACTGTAGCACCCAGTAATTTCATTCGATATACATTCAACGATTGTCGCTGCACATCTTCTTCCCCCATGTATATTACACATTGCAGCCCCATTAAGGCACATGCCGTAGCTGTCGCAACCCCATG
>Ga0214923_10007079_pt1 | contig 12345 bp, 7 predicted proteins | sample LL1510_MetaG_FD_177993 | JGI IMG/M metagenome (GOLD analysis project Ga0214923, IMG submission 177993) | Freshwater microbial communities from Lake Lanier, Atlanta, Georgia, United States - LL-1510 | ecosystem: Environmental > Aquatic > Freshwater > Lake | place: USA: Georgia | collected 2015-10-15
CCTGCGCAACGCACGATTCATTGGCGCGTCAATCGTCTCGTCGGACTTCCGCGGTGCCGATTTGCGCGGCGCCGATCTTACCGGCGCGGTGTTGAGCGAGTCACGCTTCTGCGCCGCCAATCTGGAGGGTGCGATTCTCACCGACGCGATCCTTGATGGCGCAGACTTCACGGGCGCTACGATGCCCGACGGCACGCTCTATCGCGACCCAAAGGCCGAACAGATCGTGCTCCCCGTAGCGAAGGATGCCGCGTGACTAAAGAGCAGGCGGATGTGACCGAAGCACAAACGTTTTACCAGCGCCATCTGCTTGCAGAGGCGCTATGTGGCCACTCGCTATGGCGTGACATTCAACATGCGGCAGGAGAGCTCCCTGGTCCAGTCGTCTTCAAGGATGAGTTGCGCGAGTTGCGATCCAAGCTTGGGGTAAGCCACGAGCAGAAGTGGCTGGAGCGCCTAGCGAAGATGGGCGTTGAAATCACCGAAGTTGGCACCGAAGGAAGCGATGAGCAGCGCGTCAACCGCACGCTTGCTGCCATGGAAGCGGGTGCGGAGGCGATCCATGGCGGGCGTATCGCGTACGGCCGATGGAACGGCGAGCCAGACCTCCTGATTCGTTCAGACATCATTCGGCGCATTCGTGGTGCGGCAACGTTGAACAGCGCCGCTGCAACGACCACACGGTACGAAGCAGGCGACATGAAGCTCTCCGGCGACTTGGCGGTGACCGCGCTGCTGCAAGTTGGTCTCTACGCGGAACTTCTTGATCTCATCCAAGGCATTCCAGTTACCGATCGACATCAACATGAGATGCATTTTTTCCTCGGCGCCGCTGATGACGATCAAGATGGTGAGTTGCAGAGCCTTCACTCATGGTCTACCGCCGCTGTTGGCGCATATGTTCGTCGACACATGCGCAATGTAGAGGTTGCTTGGGACAACAACGGCGCAACGTTGCCAGTTGACCCAGAGCCCGTTGACTATTGCGGCCGTTGTGCCTGGGAGCGCAACTGCGACGCGGTGTGGCGTGACAAGCGCGACCTCGTGCTTGTGTCAGGATTACGTCGCGATGAGCGCCGCGCGCTCAAGCGCGTGGACGTCGACACCGTCGGGGAACTTGCGGGCGACCCACCAGTGGCCGCTGAGGCTATCCCGATGCCCGAACGTCGCAGCCACCTTGTCCGCCAGGCAGATCTTCAAGAGAAGAGTTTGAACCTGCCGGTACCGCTGCATGAACTGCGCCCCCCAACGCGGGGCGTCTTTGAGCGCGTAGAGGTTCGAACAGGGTTCGCCCGCCTGCCCGCTGCCGGCACGCGCGGAATCTATCTGGATTTCGAGCGATACGATTTCAACGAGCGTGAGGGCGGTGGTATTGAATCACGCGCAATCATGGCGGGACTCGCCGTTGATGCCGGAAGCGCAGACGCGAACGGCGCGGTCTACCACCACGCGTTTGCCCCGACCCCTGACGACGAGCGCGCTATGTTCGAAGAGCTCGTTGCGCTTATCGCCGCAAATCTACCAATCAGGAACGGCGATGACGACGCCCGCACGCCGGTCTTCCACTTCAGCGCCTTTGAGCCATCTACGTTCGCACGACTTTCAGAGGAGCATGGAATCGGTGTTGGCCTTTTGGACCAGATTGACTTTGTTGACCTGCGCGACATCACGATGCGTGTTGCAACCATCGGCGTAGAGACGTACAGCCTCAAGGAATTAGAGCGTCTCACAAAGTACGAACGCACGGTGCCACTGAAAGAGGTTCAGCTCGCCGCCATTCAGTACTACAAGTACCTCATGGCAGAGACGGAAGCTGAAGCAGACCAGCACAAACAACTTCTCGTTGGTTACAACGAAGACGATTGCCGATCACTCATCCATTTGCGGGCCTGGCTTGAATCTATTCGTGCCGCCTACACAAAGGAGTACCCGACCGAGGAGTGGGGTCCGCTTCCGCGACCAGAGCGCATCAAGAAGACGTCAGAGAAAGCAATTCAGATGCAAGAGGAGTGGGCCCAGCTCCAGCGTCGACTCGACAATGCAGTTGAACGACATCGCGAACTAGCAGAGGTGGCTGGCATCTCAGGTGTGCGCCACCTTGAGGACTGGCATCGTTGGTGCGCAGATCTTGCAGGATTCCACATGCGCGAACGTTCCGGAGCGTTCCTTGATCGCGTACGCAACTACACGCTACCCGGCCATTCCCTTCACGACGAACCGAAGGCGATTGGAAATGTAGAGATTCATCCAGAAGGTGGCTATACATTCCCCGATCAACTGATTACGTTGCGCGAGGGAAGCAAGGTGGAATCGGCAGTGGGTGAGCGCATCTATCAGGGGAAAATCACCACACTTGACTTGGCAAATCAGCGAGTCTGGGTTGATTGGGACGACGACGAACCTCGCGAGAGTCCAACCACGATCCTCGAAGCAGACTCGTTCTTTGGTTCTGGCCCAGAGAAAGCAATGGCAGATTTTGCTGAGAGCGCGCTCGCAGGACCTGCCGCGGAAGGCGTTCCGCCAACGGTTGCTTCACTACTCTGGCGTAAGCCGCCAGTGTGGCTAGAGGAGCTCAATGCGAGCGGAGGTTTCGGCTCAGAGATTGGGCTTGAGGCGGCCAAGCGGCTTCAGCCCGGTGAGGTGCTGGTCGTGCAAGGTCCGCCAGGCACGGGTAAGTCGCACCTTGGCGGCCGAATCATTGAAGCGCTGGTCAATCGCGGCGAACTGGTCGGAGTAACGACGCAGTCACACGCTGCGTATCAGATTCCGATTGCCAAGGCCGGCCTCCCGCCAAGCATGGTACGAATCGCTGATGATGGACATCCGGTGTGGAAGAAAGCAAGTGCAAAGAAGCTTGCAGAGTGGCTTGAAGATCAAACGGCAGGTGTCTCAGGCGGCACTAAACACACCTTCTCCCACCCCGACATTGCGAATCAATTAGACGTACTCATCGTTGATGAGGCCGGCCAATATGCCCTGGCAGATCTCATTGCGATTAGTCGATGTGCGAAGAAGATCATCCTTCTCGGCGACCCGCAGCAGCTGCCGATGGTTACCCAGGCGCACCACCCAGAGGGGCCGTCGGGGCTTTCGAGCATCAATCACTGGATCGGCGACGGCGACATTCAAACTGTGGACCAGCGTGCCGGGGTGTTCCTTGAGCGCACCTATCGACTCCATCCGGCAATCGCTGATTTCATCGGGGATACCTTCTATGAGGGGCGACTGCATATTGCCGATCCAGCCCAAGAGAACCTCGGCGTCACGCTGAGCGTTGGCGGTTCTAGCCGGCAGCTTTCACCTCTTACCCTCATCCCCGTTGACCACAGTGACGAAGGCTCGTGGTCGCTTGTTGAGGCGCAGGCCATTGCACGGTTCGTTTTCACGCTGGTCTCTCAAGGCGAGGTGGTAACGAAGAGCGGCCTACGACGCCCATTCGCCTCGGCAGCTCTGGAGCCCGGCGCAGACCCAACGACCGCACCCATCCCGGACATTCTCATCGTTACGCCATATAGCGCCCAGGTGGAGCGCATTGAGTTTGCGCTCGGGCAGCAGGCAAACCAACCGGCCGGCATCGACCTTCGACCATACACACGGGTGCTCACGGTGGATAAGGCACAGGGCGATGAGGCACACGTAGCGATTTACTCCATGGTGCGCTCGGCGGTGCAGGGTGCCCGGCATGGTGCAGAGTTCATTCTTTCGGCGAACCGGTTCAATGTCGCCGTTTCGCGCGCGGAGGCTGTGGCGGTTGTGGTCGCTTCACCAAAGCTCCTGGACGAGAACCCGAGCGGCCCGAAGCACGTCAAGGCGCTCAATCCGTTCGCGGCGCTCATGGAGCGTGCCGAGGTCCATGAGTGAAAAAGACCCTCTACATCGACATGGACAACGTGCTGGTGGACTTCCCTTCGGGAATGAAGGTCTGCAACCCGACCCTACTGAAAGAGTATGAAGGGAGAGCAGACGAGATCCCTGGGATCTTCGCGCTGATGCAGCCGAAGCCAGGTGCGATCGCCGCCTATCACGAGCTGAGCGAGCTCTTTGACACGTACATCCTCTCAACGGCCCCATGGGAGAACCCGACCGCCTGGTCAGACAAGCTGGAGTGGGTGAAGCGGCACCTTGGCGAACCCGCCCACAAGCGGCTGATCCTCTCGCACAACAAACACCTAAACCGCGGGGACTACCTCATCGACGACCGCCCGAACAACGGTGCTGAGGAATTCGGGCAAGTGTTAGGCCAAGAGTGGATTCAGTTTGGTCACGGAAGTCACAAGGATTGGTCAGAGGTTGTAGCTTACCTTAAGAAATCAGTCGCGCAGCTTGAAGTAAATGATTCTCATATAATTGCATTAGGATAATTGGATGACGACGTCACATCCTTCAGAGCAAGATCAGCAATTTCCACCGAAGTCCACATTTTCGATTGAGAATCTTCGTGCCTTTGAAGCGAAGAGTACTATTGAGTTATCGCGGATCAATTTGGTTTTTGGAGCAAATAGCTCCGGTAAGAGCACGCTCGGCAAGGCAATGCTCGCGCTAGCTCAACTCCAACAGTATGAAACGGTTCATCGACTCACTACGGCACCAAATCGATTTTTGAGTCGAATTTTTCCTGGCAGATCTTCTAGGCCCAACTTTATTGAGGATTGCTTTGGCTCACGGATGGAAACGCTTTCATTTGCAAACAACCATGATCCAATAACGATCTCAATTTCAACTGAAGATTACGAACACGATTCACCGGGCGGCGACACCAAAGTGGAATTCACCCTAAGGCCCTCTAGGGAACATCCACTTCATGCCGTCGAGCTTTCGAGTGAAGGCATTCCGATTGCCAGGTGGTCTGAGAAAAAATCTGAACTACCTGACATTGGGGCACTCTATGTAAAAGACGCCAACAACGCTCGGAAATCAGCGTTGCGCGGCGCGATTGATTTACAAGGAACAATAGGTTTCCCCAATGAAAAAAACCTGTCCGGAAGCTCTGGATTAATACGGGCAGCAGATATTGCGCGCGAAGTAATTAGTTATGGCTTAGGGTCTCCACCCAAGTATGGTTTTGACAGAGATGCGGCAGGTGAATTGAAGCGGCTCAATACGAACCCCGCGAGCGTAAATCAGCTCATCAAGTCATTGGGTGCCAATGTTCGAGTTGCTAATCCGAGAACCTCGGGCACCTTCCAGCTGTTTGACGAAGCGAGTGGTTTATCACTCGGGTTAGAGCAGGTTGGTAGCGGCATCGGACAGCTAATTGCGGTGGCAGCGCGGCTAGATAGAGCGAAAACAGCTTCTCGTAGCTTGAAAGGACTCCGTTCAAGCCGATTCCCATTCCTATTGATCCAAGAACCAGAAGCGCATCTTCACCCGGTAAAGCAGGCAGAGATCGGTGAGATGCTATGTCGAGAAGCGCTTAGAAACCCAATGCGTCTGGTTATTGAAACCCATTCCGACGCCCTACTTTTCAGGTGTCTCAGGCTAATTCGAAAAGGCGCGCTTTCTCACAATCTCTTGCGGGTAGTTTTTGTTGAACAAGACACCTCAGGTCGGTCAACTGCACGCAATCTTCAGGTTGGATCTGACGGTTCACTTCTTGATCCATTCCCTATCGGATTCCTAGACTGGGGACTTGAGGACCTAATTGGACAATGATCACAAGTGTATTGTTGACGCGCTCTAGCGGTGAGGCAACTCTGACCCAACCAGAAGTTACCCTTGCGCTATTAACGGAGCTTGGCGCAAAAAGCGCTCTACTTATGGACGATCAAACTTCCGCAGCGCTCCTGACATCCATAAGTACATGGCCTCATGATGCTTTTCGAGTTAGAGCACAGCGTTTACTAGGCCAGCTTCGTACCACCGGTGCAATTTGCCAGATACCTTCCGAACGACCAGGGCCACATTGCTCATGTGGTTCCGAAACCCGAATTGGACCGGATCTTGTCATTCGCGGCTGTCCAGGATGTGACATCCCTAGGTCAATCGCACTTTCTGATTGGATCCTCGACGGCGTAGACCGGATGCGGCCACAAGTTGTAGTAATTCCAGAAGGCGCACATCCAGAGGAGCTGCGCAAGCAAATTCTTGAGCCGATAACTCAATATGCGAAAAGCTTGCACGTTTCAGATCGGTATATAGCAGCCAGCGTTGCGGGGCCGAGCAAAGCGTTGCGGCCAAGTCAACTCATGGGACTCCATACGCTTCTAGAAGCAGCAACAAAGAGCCGATCAATCGAAACATTCAAGATCACGAGTGGCCTGCAAGAGAGCAAGCACAATCGGATGTTCACTGAGCAACAGTATCTTGATCACATCGCGAAGGCCGTGCTTGAGCAAGTAAGCAGCGTATGGAGCAGGTTAAACGCAGAATGGCAACCGAAGTTTGTTATCGAAGTACACGGTGAGGATCAATGGAAAAGCTTGCACGAACGTACGATTAGTACGAACCTCGGTGAAATTGTGGTTGATAATGGCATTGATTGGATAAGCTCAAGTTCGCGGCGATGCGAACCAAGAACGTTCACACTTCGAAAGCCTACACAGAAGAATTTCACGGGAAGTCCTGGCACAGCGACGTTAAGTCCTAGATGAATATGCCCCACTAGGCCTAACCCCGATGGTGAGCAATGCGCCTAAGCGGCGCGCCCCAGAGTTGCTACCGGAATAAGAGCATCACAACAAGGATTCCGAGCGCCCCTAAACCAATTGCAGTGCGCATCCATAGCGCATCATTGTGCTCAAGAAGTGCTTCTTGCATCTTTTCAAGCTTGGCCGCAGATTTCTTACTTTCGTCCACCGTGGTCTTAGCCAGGGCAATAACTTCAGATTCAACCTTTTTTGAATTTGCGGCGATTGTGCTCAACGCTTTCTTGAGCTCCCCTTGGGCCTCAGCGGTTGCGACGAGTGCTTTAACGAGATCGTCGACCTTCTTCTGGCCGATAACCAGTTCCGCCTTGGCCTCCGAAATAGTCTTGAGGTCGCTAGTAGCGTCGACTAGTGTTTTGACCGCGGCTTCGAGCTCCATCTCCAATGCCTTTTGTGTGTCTTTACTTGCCACGTTCCCTCCTAAACCGCGATGGCACGCATTTGCTCTAGAAGCATGTGAGCCTTCGTCGCGATTCTATACTCAATCCCCACCCCTCCCTCAGCCTCTGCTGCGCTAATCAGCTGGGTCGGCGCAGGATCAGATAGGCCATTTTTTCGAATCCACGCACCAAGCACGCCTGTGGCTAAACCGTTACCCCGCACCATCTCCGATTCAGCCAAATTTGCCATTTCAATAGCGAGGGCAGCTTCTTGGCCTCGCCAACGGTTCAGCGCTCCAATAAACTCGTCCATTGCGTAGTTAGGATCAGCATCGGGCGATAGCCACTCAGCAATAGCCCGGAATGCGCGGAACGCAGCAATCTCAACTGCTTGACCCTGCAACATGACGATTGCTTGACCTCGCCACTTTGCCTGTGTACCAGGCGGAAGCTCTTCAATAGCCCGCCGAAGTTCAGCGGGTGTGCTGTTCGATCCGATTAAAGACTCCAGGTACTGGGATAAACGCTCTCGAATCTCACCACCGTCCATATATGCGGCAAGCTCTGTACCCATCCGATCAGCCGGGCCCGTGGCGATCCGAATCAACTCGGCGATGCCCCTCATACGATCTGGCATGATCACGGCGTAGATTGCTTCAATCAGCAGTTTGACCGCCCCTTTTAACAGAGGCTCAACCGCATCCGGTAATTGATCAACCAATGCCTCATTTTCGGAGTGACGTCCAATATTCAGATCATCAAGCGCCTGAAGCGTAGCCGCTTTAATCGACGCGGCAGAATAGGCGGCGAAATCAACAGTAAATGTTTCTGAGGCTCCAAAACCCTCCTTCGCGAAGTCTTCAATGAAACCAACTTGGTGGAGCCGAACCATAGTGACGTCGACAAAGCTCTTTACGCTTTTACCATCTCGCCAAATTGTTGGTGTTTTGGTGTCCTTCCGAGTTTCATTGGCGGCTGTGATAAACGATGTCAGCTGCTGCTGATCAAACACAAAAGTTTGCCCCACACTGCCTGGTTTAGCATGTTCAATCAGTGAGTCCAGAACGCTATTGGCGATCCGGATCTCGTCAGACTCACCGGGGCGATTTGAGTCCAAGAAGAACAATATTGTGTCAAGGTCGGTGCGATTTTCTTTGTTTGGATCAGCTAAAAGTGCCATGAGCCGTTTGCGCTCTGAGCTAGCGAGATCTGGCTTCAGAATGCTGGCAACGAGAGGATCGCTGATTGGCGGAATGTTGCCCACCAGAACGCCGACAGCGTTTTTACCATCTCTGCCAGCGCGACCAGCTTCCTGAACAAACTGCTCGATTGAACTTGGCATTGAGGCGTGAACCGTGACTCGAATGTTGGGTTTATCAATGCCCATACCGAAAGCCTTTGTGCTAACCATGATGTTTGCTTCATTGGCCATAAAGCGTTGGGCGTTTTCCTCAAGAGTGTCTGCGGTTGCCCCACCGTCACTCCCATGAAAGACTGTAACGGGATCAAAGCCGCCGTTCCCGTCAATCTTCAATCGTGATCCGACCGTTTTCTTGAGTGCGTAAACGCCCATTGGGCTGCCTTCGGCTTTAGTCGGTGCAAACACAATTGCGGAAGGTGCGAGAGCATTACTTGGGGCATATTGCGCTTTCCAGTCTTCCTGCGAAATCCCAAGTAGCTCACCTGCGCGGAGGAGTGCATCCGCAGCACGCCGACGTCGGTCTGCTGCTGGTTCTACCTCCTGCTTCACCCAGTTCTTGAACGTCAATTCTCGGCGCTTTGTGGAACCCGCTGTAAGAATGTCGTTAGCACCTATCCCCAGATCACGCCGCATCGCAACCTGAACAGCAGGCGAAGCCGTCGCGGTAAGCGCGATCAGCGGCGTAATGCTGTCGCCAGTATCGTGTTGTGATAGTTGCTGAATCGCTGCTGCCACACGGAGATAAGCCGGCCGAAAGTCGTGTCCCCATTCGGATACGCAATGAGCTTCGTCAACAACCACATATGCAAAGCCGGGGTTTTTACCAAGCCCCTGGAGCTTGTCCCTAAATCGCCGCCGCTGAAGCCTTTCTGGCGTCAAGAGGGCGAGAAACGTGTCTTGCACCCTTCGTAATGCCAGCTTCGGCGAGCCTCGATCTATATTCTTGCGTCCTGCGTGCGTGGCGACCACACGATCGATACCGACGTTACAGAGCCTGTCTTCCTGGTCGTCTATGAGCTTCCTCAGTGGCGCAATCGCGATCGTAAGCCCAGCTGTGCAAAGTGCAGCAATCCAGTAGATCAGCGATTTTCCTCCGGAGGTTGGCAGCACTGACAAACCGTTACGTCCACTGAATGCGTGCGCAATTCCTTCGAATTGTCCTGGCCGAAGATTTTTCACGCCGAAGGCGTCTGTCGCAATATGCGTCACTGCGTCTAGATCGGCAACCGGAAACCCTGGGCCGTGCCCCTCCGCTTCTGGTAGCGGCAGATATCTAGGACGAGTTGGAAAACGTGTGCTTCGAAATGCAATAGTCCGTGGGGCGTCTTCCAAACCAGTCGAGAATGGCCCCAACCCAATACGTACGTCAATCGTTAGATCACCTTCGTTAGAGAATGTAATTTCAGGGAATTTTCCATTTCCTGAGATGAGGGCAAGCGCAGCCAGCGGTTTCCGTACTAAAGAAGCGTCAGGTGCCCATTCTGGAAGATCATGAATGAGTTTGATAGCGATTGAATTCGCAGAGAGGTTAACCCAACCGTTTTCAATTGCTCGAACCAAACCCATGCGAATCCGAGCAATCACCGTGGGCTCCCACATATCGTGCAGCTGGGCGCGGGTGGCCTCCTTGGGCGCCATAGCCTGGGCCCATCGCACCAAGCGTCGCCATGGTGTTGATTGAAGGCTCTCTAGGTCGCTCTTGGTTAGTCGAATAGTTTCGTATCCGCGGGATTGATTAACCTCGTCACGCTGAAGGTCGGCCTGGGAACTTCTTCCGTGATGTGCAACACCATCTAGCTCAACGATCAAATTTCGCTGCGCGACGACGCCATCCGGACCAGCTCGGCCATCGCGCGCAGCGAAAACCCAATCGCATCGCCGCCCTTGACCTGACTCTTCCTTAAGTGGATCGTGACGAACAGCACTCAAATCAGCCTCCGGATAACCGAAACGAAGCAGCCATTCAACACCATCTCTTTTGAGCGCGGCCATGAAGAGGCTTTGTAGGGGGGAATCGGCGACTAGCTTAGCCCACGCCTTTTGGTCAAAAGTCTGTTTAGTTGCGTACAGGGGCCAGTTGATTGCCGATAATGCAGTATCAAATGTCCATTCTTGTGATGATGCAACGCCGAGCTCACCGATTAATGGCCGAAGTCCACGCTGTAAATATCGCGTCGCAAGATGTAACCAGCGATCAACAGGTGCCGACCTTGTTATGGAATCGCGATCCGCGGCGGACTCTAGGATGAGGCAATGGGAGAGCTGCTCTGCAAGCATGGCCCGAGGGTCATCCGTCTCAAACTGCGTATGACCTGCGGCTTTTTGATTCGGCAAGCTTGCCAGAGGGTCCCGGTTTACCAGAGTGGGGATTAAGGAGCGTGCGCCGCCCACGACAGTGGCACTGATCCGGACTGCGGATGGTGCAACATATGAGGGATGCCAATCTGCCCCGAAGTCAGGCTTGGACAAACTCTCGTCGACTTCGTCAATTGCCTGTTGGGGAGCGTTTGCCCTCAGAATTTTCATAGCACAGAAGTCGCACGCATTTCCCAGAGACTAGCAATAGAAATCATGAAGTCATGTCACCTTAGTTCGATTTCGGCAACCAACATCGCGTGATCGGGCACCCCATGATTGCAACCGCGACACCCCGGGTGAGCAGCATTAATGGCACCCCATTCGTAGGTGGCTGACACGCCACGAAGGTTGCCGCCTACAAACGCATGATCGAGGCGCGAGCCGGCACTGTTCTTCCCTTGATAACTGACCCCCTCAGCCACGGGCACCAGTGAGAGCCCGACCTCTGCAAAGCGTTCTAGTAGTCGGTACTGACGATCTCGTGCCCGCTCAAAGTCGGTGTTGAGATCGCCGAGCAGCACCAGGTCGCGGCCACGGAGAGGTGCAAGAGCGCCGAAGAGCCAATCCCAAAGCACGGCGAAACTCGCTGGGGTCTTGCTGTATTCCGGCATGCGGAAGCCGACCACGATCACGCCTGAAGTGAGCGTGACGCAGAGGAAGTTGGCGAAGGCACTCTCCAGGCCAATGTCAGGCTGCGGGATCGGCCCTGCCGCATGGCGATCCTTCGATGCGATCAGGATGCGGTTATCGCCGCTTCCTTGATCGTCGGAAACCGAGACACTTGCGGCACCGTGATCAGAAAGGTACTCAGCCACCCGTGGCACGTCTTTGCCCGGCACGTACTCCGTGAGCACGAGGATGTCAGCCAGAGCATCCGTCATGGCCGAAGTAACCCATGGCGGTACGACCCGCGGGTGCACGCGATGGTTCAAATTCCACGTTGCGATGCGCATCGGCGTATCGTGCCACGCCCCTACAGACCTCACACGCTTAGTTGTGAACTATCCTCAGTACATGGCTGCCCTAAAGCGCAGTGGTACCCGTGCGGCAGGAGGCTCAAATGAGCACAGACAGGGCTGGTGCTAGAAGGTGAAAAAAGCAGTAGTCGTCGCCCTCGCCGGGTTCCTCCTTTCGTTGAGCTACGTAGCCGCCTCGGCATCGGCCGACACCCCGGGATACCTAACGGCAAGCTACCCAGATGCAGCCTCGCATGAGCCGTTTACCGAACCGCCGAGCCCGACACCTGAGCCAACAGAACCACCAAACACATGCTGGGATTGCCTTGGCAGCACGTACACCTGGGCAGAGGCACGCGTCTGGTACTGCACGGCAGAGCGAGCACAACAGGAGCCGTGGATTCTCGATGAGTGCTGGCCCGAGAAGTGGGAGTGGGTCTGCTTCCCGCTCCCGCCAGACGGCAACGGCAACTGTGAGATGTACCGGCGAGACCTAGATCCCCTTGGGATCTTTGCAACGCCGGCACCGATGCCTACGCCAGAACCGACACCTACGCCAACACCTGTGCCAACTGTGACACCAGACCCAACACCAGTGCCAGAGCCGGAGATCCCTGCGACAGATACGCCGTAATTGATGAAGGCAGATATCGAACACCTCCTCGCCAACCCACCCATCCCACTGGACCTCGCCCAAAAACTAGCCGCCACCTACGCAAGCCGTTACAACAACCGCCGCGGCGCCATGGTGGTTGACGTGGTGGCGAGTGCAGCGCGCAATTACGACCGCGTTGAGCAAACCATTG
>Ga0214923_10007080_pt1 | contig 12343 bp, 9 predicted proteins | sample LL1510_MetaG_FD_177993 | JGI IMG/M metagenome (GOLD analysis project Ga0214923, IMG submission 177993) | Freshwater microbial communities from Lake Lanier, Atlanta, Georgia, United States - LL-1510 | ecosystem: Environmental > Aquatic > Freshwater > Lake | place: USA: Georgia | collected 2015-10-15
ACGGTTGCAGCTAGCGAGCCCACACCAAAAGCTGCGAGGAAATCAACGAAGCGACGTTCGATCGGGCGATAGTTTGCGGATTCGGTCCGGAGGAGCGCCTGCCCAAAGAAGAGTGCAGGCAGAAGTACTGCCAGATAGAGTGCCGCGAGCAGAGCATCGACAGGGGTTACTCCGAGTGCTGGCGGCGCGCCGAGTGGGATACCGAAGAACGTGAATGCGTCCACGGTAAGCGAGACTAGCCCAAGCGGTAGGAGGCCAACGGCGAAGATTGTTCCCGTGATGCTGATCCAGTCAGAGTGTCGCCGGGCACGTCGCACAAGGATTCGAGCAATCAGAAAGACGGTTACTCCATTGATCAGGGCGTGGAGCAATCGCATCAGGGTGAGAGATTCCCACGGCAGAACGACGTGGAGTACCGCCGCAGCAGTAAAGATCACGCTCAGCCCCGCAATCATCACGAGCAGGGTTCCCGTACCAAGATCCGCCGGCAGACGCGCACTCATTCGGCCCGCAACGGCCGCGACGATAGCGATCGGAAGACCAATGGCCAAGATTGACGCTGCGGCGCGCAGCTGCTCGTTACTGATCCCTGAGAATAGATCAGGTCGGTCAGCCGTAATCCACGTAACGAGTGCAAGAAGGATTCCAGCGTTCAGCAGAAGCGAGGCAAGAATGACGTCCAGCTTTACTGCGGAGCCAGATGACGTGCGTCGTGCCGTTGTGCTCATGAAGAGAGTATGCGTCCTTACCGCTGCCCCTGCTGCATTCGCGCTACGCTCCTCTCCATGTTGAAAGGATCGGTACTGGTGACCTACGCCGCGCTTGCTGCCGCTGAGTTCGTGCGGGGCGTTGGCCTGATCGCCTCTGGGGCACTGACCTACGGCCTCCTAGGCGGAGCACTCCCGGCCGAAGGGGGCTACGACCGCCTCGTTGCCTACGCTTCATTCGCGACGATCGCCCTAGGGGCGCTCGACCTCCTGTTGCTTGGCCTCATCGCCCTGCGCGCCGCCACCGGCAACCGCCCTCCCCGAGCGCAGGTGCTGGGGAGCCTGGGGCTCTCCGTGCTCCTGATCCTGGCTGGCGGACCCCTTGCGCCGCAGGTCGCCATGCTCGGGCTGAGCACGCTCCTGGCCCTCGCGATTCGGGAGGGGGGCGCCACGGGGACGGCGAACGGCTAGACTCCCCCGCATGGTTGGACCCGTCTACCTCACGGAATCTGGGAAGGCTGCACTCGAAGCCGAGCTGCATGACCTGATCCATTCACAGCGCCCAGCGGTGATCGCACGCATCAAGGCGGCCAAGGAGCTGGGTGACCTGCGGGAAAATGCCGACTACGAGATCGCCCGGAACGAGCAGTCGTTCATCGAGGGGAAGGTCTTGGAGATCGAAGAGAAGCTGCGCAATGCCGAAATCATTGACGAGAACGCCAGCACCGACGAGGTTGCCCTCGGCTCCACCGTCACCGTGACCGCAGAGCGCAAGAGTCACGACTATCTGATCGTTGGCTCGACCGAGGCTGATCCGAGCGGCGAGCCACCGAAGATCTCCAACGAGAGCCCACTCGGCAAGGCGCTGATCGGCCGCAAGGTCGGCGACAAGGTCGTCGTTACCCTGCCGAACGGCAACGAGATCAACTACACCATCAAGAAGATCTCCTAACCCGCGGAGCGCGCGAGCGCCATGAGCACCTCCCTCACACCAACGGATCTCGCCGATCTTGATCGCGCGCAGGATCGTGAACTCCTGATCGGCAACGGACTCGGCGGCTATTCAGCGCTCTCCCCCCTTGGTGCACCGGGGCGTCGCTATCACGGACTCCTCGTTGCTGCGCTGCAGCCCCCGGTCGCGCGCACGGTGCTCGCCGGTCCACCGATGCTCTGGGCTCGTACCGATGGCGACTGGCTGCCACTCTTTAGCTTTGAGATGGAGCCAGGTCACTTCTCGCCGCAACTCGGTGCGCCACTCTCCGAGGTGTCGGTCGGCGTCGGAGGTGTCACCAAGCGATGGGGGCTCACCGTTGGTGCGCTGACCGAGCGACACACCGCGGTCAATGGCGCGAATGCCGTACTTCTTTCGCTGCACCTCGACGCGGCGGCTACGGCGGGCGTCGATCTACTGCTACGCCTCACCGCAACAGCGCATGACCACCACGACGCGCTGACTGGCGATCTGGCATGCGCCGAGACACACGTGAGCGAAAGTGCGCAGCAGGGCTCGTGGCGAAAGGGCGCCGAGTGGCCCGAGGTGCAGGTGCGCTGCGATGGCGGTGCACTCTCGCCCGACGCTGGGGTGATTCGTGGTCTCTTTCACCGGCACGACGCGGCACGAGTTGAGGCCGACCGATCCGATTACGCCACTCCCTTGCGCTGGAGCGTGCGGCTGGAGCCAGGCGATTCCGCGCATCTTCTCGTCGCCACAGCGGGTGGCGGGATCGGCCGGCCGCCAGCCGAGCTCTTCGATGCGATGGCGAGCGGCGGTGGTGCGGCACTCCTTGCCGAAGGCGAGGCGCGCGATCGCGATCTGCTCGCCCGGGCTCAGTCAATCGGTGACGGCGCCGATGCGGCCATCGCTGTGAGCGGTGAACTACAGGCGCTCGTTCTTGCTGCCGATGACTTTCTGGTGCGTCGACGCATTCCCGCTACACCTGGACCGGCGGATCCTGCGGCGCCAGTCGGCTGGTCAGTAATCGCTGGCTACCCCTGGTTCAATGACTGGGGGCGTGACACGGCGATCGCCCTTCGCGGTTTGACGTTAGCAACGGGCCGACCAGAGATTGGCGCCACGGTGCTGCGCTCATTCGCACCATGGGTGCGCCGAGGGCTGCTGCCAAACAACTTCCCAGATCGCGTCGACGAGATGCCCGAGTACCACACCATCGACGCGCCACTCTGGTACATCGAGGCGGCACGCGCGCACGTCGCGGCGACAGGCGATCACGCCCTTGGGGCCGAACTGCTGCCAACGCTGCTGAGCATCATCGCCGCCTACCGCGACGGCACCGACTTTGGGATCGGTGCCGATAGCGACGGGCTCATCGTGGGATCTGCAGAGGGTCGCCAGCTCACCTGGATGGATGCGAAGCTTGACGACTGGGTGGTCACACCCCGCCGCGGCAAGCCGATCGAGATCTCGGCACTCTGGTATCGCGCGCTCCGCAGCGTGGGCACATGGCTGCGAGATCCAGTAATCGGCGCGGGAGTTGCTGATGCCGCGCGTGTCGCTACGGAACTGGATCAGTTCGCCGATCACGTTCGAACAAGCTTCCGTGCACGATTCATTCGCACCGAGGTGCCGTGGCTCGCCGATGTCGTCGACGGGCCCAATGGTGATGACCTTGCCCTTCGGCCGAACCAGTTCATTGCGCTCGGCCTTGGCGGGGACCTGATCCCTGCCGCCGAAGCGCAGCGCGCCTTCGCCGCAGCCGATGCGCAACTGCGCGCTCCCATCGGGATTCGCTCACTGGCGCCGAGTGATCCCGCCTATCGCGGCGACTATGACGGTGACCGGAAATCGCGTGATGGTGCATATCACCAGGGGCTCGGCTGGCTCTGGCTGATTGGGCCATGGGCCGACAGCGCCTTCGCGGTGCACGACCTCACGAACCCATCCGGCCGCGCCGCTGCGGTTGCACTCGTGACCGAGGCGCTGACACCGTATCGTGCGCATTTGCGCGAGGCGGGGCTTGGCACAATCTCGGAGAACGCAACGGGTGATGCACCGTTCACCCCCGTCGCCTGCTTTGCCCAGGCATGGAGCGTGAGCGAACTACTGCGGATTGAGCGTCGCGTTGCCGCACTCAGCGCCAACGCGCCGGAGTTGCAGCGCTAGACGAGGATTCCTGCGCCGAAGAAGAGGCCCGCGGCAAGAATCGTTCCCGTCGTTACTGCACCGAGATCGATGTAGAGCAGACCCGTTGCCGACTCCATGGAGCGCGCCTTCGCCGTGCGCCAACCGGCATAAGTGAGGAGCGCCGGAAAGATCAGGCCGATCACGAGTCGCAAGATAGCGAAGAAGTCCCACCCTGCGCCGAGTCCACCAAGTCCGAAGATTTGCCAGATGAGAAAGAGGGCAATCTGCACGCCGATACCGATGCCGAGCGCGCGACTCAACAGCAAGAGTGGCGCCTCAGGGAGCTTCGGCGTGACGAGATACCAGTGGGCGAGGATCATCGCCGCGAACGAGCCGCCCGTAACCGCCGCGAGAATCAAGAGCTGCAGCGCGAGCGCCACGGCGACGAGTGGCGTTGGTGCCCAGCCAACCGCGGCAACAACGAGCGCGGCTACGGCAGTGACGACGGTGACCAAGCCGACGTGCCGGCCATCGCTCCCACGCGCGATGCGCAGCGTCCAAAGCGTTGCAAGAGAGGCGACGAGCACCAGCAGGAGTCGGCGTAGCGCATCAATCTCTGGTGTCGCAGCCTGAATCGGTGCATCGGCGGAGGGGACCGGAAGCGCACCGTCGGCCAGCCAGGCGAGGAAGGCCCAGCCACCAGCGGCGAAGACGGTGAATCCGCGGTAGCCCCGCGTCGACTCCGAGCGATGGGTCAGCAAGAGGATTGCGGCCAAACTGCCGACCGCAAGGCCGCTCACCACCACCCAGTTGATGAACGAGAGGGAGCGTGCAACGGTCTCAACAGGCATCGTTGCAGCCTATCACCCACTCCGCACCCCTATCCTCCACGGATGAGCAGTCACCGATCTGAGGCGAGGCAATGATTCGCGGGGAGGAGCCGGCCCTCGGCACCCCTGAGCCGCCGCGCTACGGAAACGATGCCCCGTGGATGGGCGAGGTTGTCATTCAGGCAAAACATCTCCTCGTCTGGCTTGCCCAACTCTCTCAGCGCTACGGCACGCCGATCCGCCGTCTCGACGAGATCCCCAATGAAGAGTTGCAACTGCTCGCAGGACGCGGGGTGAGCGCCCTCTGGCCGATTGGCATCTGGCGCCGTAGCGCCGCCTCCCGTGCGATGAAGGTCAACGCTGGCGATCCCGACGCTGAGGGTTCGGCCTACGCGGTTTCCGAATACGTCGTTGATGAAGCACTGGGCGGCGATGCCGCTCTGGCAACGCTCCGCACGCGGGCCGGCGCCGTTGGTATTCGCATCGTTACCGACATGGTCCCCAACCACGTTGCGATCGATGGCCGCTGGGTGAGCGAACGTCCTGAGCTCCTGCTCTCCTCTGCACATCCGCCGTTCAAGAACTATCGCTACACCGGCGAGAATCTTTCGGGTGCGCCAAGTATTGCTATCCGCATTGAAGACGGATATGAGCGCGGCGATGACGCCGCCGTTGCCTTCGAGCGCCGCGCAGAAGATTCGCTGCAGTACATCTATCACGGGAACGACGGCACGAACATGCCGTGGAAAGACACCGCCCAGATTGACTACCTCAACCCAGAGGCGCGCGAGGCGGTGATCCAGGAGATCCTCTCCGTGGCGCGACGTTCCGACATCATTCGCTTCGACGCGGCGATGACCCTTGCGGCGCAGCACATTCGGCGACTCTGGTATCCGGCGCGCGGCACCGAGGCCGCGATCCCATCGCGCAGCGAGTTTGCGCTGAGCGACCGCGAGTTCGCCAAGCGCCTGCCGCGTGAGTTCTGGCGCGAGGTGGTGGAGCGCGTGGAGTGCGAGCTCCCAGGCACGATGCTCTTGGCCGAAGCCTTCTGGCTCCTAGAGGGGTATTTCGTCCGCGGCCTTGGCATGCACCGTGTCTACAACTCCGCGTTTATGTCGATGTTGCGCGACGGCAAGAACACGGAGTACCGCACGATCTTGCGCGACACCACGGCGTACGACCCTGAACTACTGCGTCGCTATGTGAACTTCCTCACCACCCCCGACGAGGAGCCAGCTGCCGTGGGGTTCGGGATTGGCGATCGCGCACTCCTAGCGGCGACGCTGGCCGCAACACTCCCTGGCGTGCCGATGCTCGGTCACGGGCAGTGGGAGGGGCAACGTGAACGCTACGGCATGGAGTACCGCGCGCCGCGCACCAACGACCCGATCAGCGCCGACCACGTTGAACGCTATGACCGCGAGATCGCCCCGCTTCTCCGAGCACGGCACCTCTTCGCCGGTGTCGCCGATTTCCGCTGGTTTGATGCGCAGAGCGGCACCAAGGCGGCGCGCGAAAGCGCGTACGCCTTTAGCAACGCGGCCGAGGGTGCGCGCACGCTGGTGATCGCGCTCAACAGCGATGCCGCGGCAGAGCTCACCATCCAGCACACGTCGCCCGCGGTCGCACCGTCAAGCTCACTGGCTGGGGCACCAGCGAGTCCGCTCCCTTCCAGCACGATCGCCGAGCGACTTGGTGTCACGGAGCGCGCTGGCGATGTCGTTGAACTTCGTGATGCGATCACCAACCGCAGCCTCTTGGTCAGCACCGCATCGCTCGTGCGCAGCGGACTGACGGTGCGACTCCCCGCGTTCGGTCGCGTCGTCTTCTGGGGAGTTGCGCAGCGCCACTCCACACCGAGCGAGCCGTGGGGCGATCTTGCCGCGCAGACGAAGGGCGAGTTACTGAACGATCCGCTCGCCGCGCTGGTTGCACTCACAAACGGCGGTGCCCCGACCGAGGCGCTTTCAGCGAGAATAGAGAGGTCAACTGGCAAGGGAGTGACGGGGAGGAAGCGCGTGACCGAACGGAAGCCCGCAGCAGCTGTGCCACATGCGGATCCACGACTCCTGACGACCGAGACGCCTGCCCCGCCCGAAGCGGTGCGCGCCATTGCCGCACTCCTGGGACGAGCCGCCGCCCCACTTCGCCCGGAGCGCCGGGCCGCAACGCCACCCCCTGCACCGGTCCCAGAGCCCGGGACCTATGCACCGATCGAGAGCCTGCGCGATCACGAGATTCTCGTGGAGGGCGAACACAGCGATCTGATCCGACTTGCCGAGCATGAGATTGATCGTGTGATGCGGCGTGCCAAGCGCGCACGACGAGCCGTTCGTGAGGCGCTCGCCCGCATCTCTTCGCCAGGAGGTGACGAACTCGGCGGATAACCTCGCTACTGCGGGTCGGCGAGAACGAGCAGCTTGATCTCCGTCATCTCATCCATCGTCCAACGCACACCTTCGCGGCCAAGACCGGAATCCTTCACGCCGCCGTACGGCATGTTGTCGATGCGGTAGGTCGGCACATCGTTCACGATCACGCCACCGACCTCTAGTTCCTCGAAGGCGGCGCGCACATGCGCCAGATCATTAGAGAAGAGCCCGCACTGCAGGCCGAAGCGGCTCTCATTCACGGCAGCGATGGCCGATGAGAAGTCGCTGAATCGTTCAATGATCACCACGGGGGCGAAGGCCTCTTCACTGCAGATGCGCGCGTCGCGTGGAACGTTCGCCAAGATCGTTGGGGCGAAGAGTCGAGGGGTCTTTGGGTCTGCAGCGGTACCCCCGGCAATCACCTTCGCGCCAGCGGCGACCGCCTCGTTGACCCACTCCGCGGTGCGCGCCGCCGCGCCATCATCAATGAGCGGGCCAAGGTCGGTCGTCTCGCTCGCCGGGTCACCGAGCACCAGCTTCGCGGCGCCGGCGGCGAACTGCTGTTCAAAGGCATCAGCAACTGACTCGTGCACAAAGATACGCTGCACGCTGATACAGACCTGGCCGGCGTAGGCGAAGGAACCGACGAGTGAGCGCTTCACCGCCCATGAGAGATCTGCGGTTGCATCAACGATGCACGCGGCATTGCCGCCAAGTTCAAGAATGACGCGCTTCTTGCCCGCGCGTCCCTTTAGCGACCAACCTACAGTCGGTGATCCTGTGAACGAGAGCACCTTGAAGCGCTCGTCTTCAATGAGGCGATCTGCATCGGGGCGCGATGTTGGGATCACGCTGAGCCCGCCCGCTGGAAGGCCAGCGTCGACAAGAATCTCGGCGACCTTCAACATGATCAACGGGTCGGCGCTTGGCGGCTTCAGCACCATGCTGCAGCCAACCGCAATGGCGGGTGCAACCTTATGGGCGGCAAGGTTCAGTGGGAAGTTGAATGGGCTGATCCCAAGGATCGGGCCAACGGGGAATCGCTGGGTGATGCCGAGTCGGCCCTTGCTCGCCGGTGCCAGGTCAAGTGGAATCGTCTCGCCGATCATTCGCTCTGCCTCTTCGGCGGCAAGCCTAAAGGTCAGCGCACCGCGATCAATCTCTGCGCGTGCATCACGGATCGGCTTCCCCGCCTCGGCGGAGAGGAGCGCGGCCAACTCCTCGCGGCGCTCGGTGATCTTCGCTGCGGTGGTGCGCAGGATTGCGCCACGCTCCCATGCGCCAAGTTTGCGCATCGCTTCGAATCCGGTGACACTGCCGGCGGCCGCGCGCTCCACCTGCTCCGGGGTTGCGAGGTAGGTGGTGCCGACAAGGTGACCGTCAAAAGGCGACCGAATCTCGACAAGGTTCGGGGAGCTCTCCCATATACCTGCGACGAGGATCTTCTGCGGCTCCATATGGGGCGAGTCTAGCGGCGTGCGCCGCGGCGTGATTAGAGCGCCTCGCCTCGTGGGTAGCTGCCGAGGATGCGCCGCTCCAGCGTCACGTCGGCAAGTCCCTGCATCACGCCGAGAATCTCGGGTGAGTCGGCTGCGCCGTCTAGATCAAGCCAGAAGATGTACTCCCACTCCCCCACCCGATTCGGCCGTGACTCCAACTTGCTGATGTTCACGCCCGCCTTCGCAATCACCGCCAGTGCGGCAAGGAGTGTGCCTGGCTCATTGCGCAGGCCGACGAGGAGCGTGGTGCGTGCTGGGCCGGCCTCGGCGTGTCGTGCTGGCCCACCCGCTCGTTGCACGATCCAGAAGCGTGTGCGATTCCCCTGCACCCCTTCGATCGGACCGGTGAGTGGGGTGAGGCCATGGATCGCGGCGGCGCGTGGCGAGAGAACCGCGGCAGCATCGCGTTCGCCGCGCTCGCGAATCATCGCTCCGGCTCCTGCGGTGTTGTAGGTGGTGAGGAGTGCCCATGGTCGACTGCGCAGATACTCCTCCGCCTGCGCGAGTGCCTGCGCGTGGCTGTAGACGCGCTCCACTTGCTCGAGCGCCACACCAGGAAGGGCGGCGAGCACGAGGGAGACCGGCACCACCACCTCACCAACGATCTCGAGTGCGCCATCGCGCAGCAGGTCGAGCGTCTCGCGCACGGTGCCGTTGATCAGGTTCTCAATCGGTAGGACGCCGGAGGCCGCTCGCCCATCGAGGACGGCTGCGCGAACGTCGCCGAACGAGGTGAGGCTCAGCGATAGAGCTGCGGCACCGAAATAGGCGAGAAGTGCATCCTCGGCGAAGGCGCCAGGTTCACCGGCGTAGGCGATCGCCTCATTCACGAAGGTTGTCCGTTCGCCGTATCGCGCTCTGAGCGACGTGACACTTCGCCGCCCTGCACCCGCAGGGCGTACTCCAGCGAATCGGCGAGGGCCGCGGCCGATGCGGAGATGATGTTCTCGCCAACGCCCATCGTCGACCAGGTCTCGCCGTCGGCAACAGAGTCAATCACGACTCGCGTCTTGGCGCCGGTCGCTGAGGTGCCATCAAGGATGCGCACCTTGTAGTCAACCAGGTGCACGGCATCAAGTTGCGGATAAAAGGCACCGAGCGCCTTGCGCAGCGCACGGTCGAGTGCGTTCACTGGACCGTTGCCGTCGGCGGCGGTGTGGAGGCGCTCCCCCGCAACCTCAACGCGGACCGTTGCCTCGGCACGACCAGGGGCACCTTCGCGCTGCTCCACGATCACGGTGAAATCGACGATGGTGAACGGGGCGACGTAGGTGGGTCGATGGCGCTCGACGAGCAGTTGGAACGAGGCCTCGGCACCCTCGTAACTTGCGCCGCCCGCCTCCATCTCCTTTACGAGTGTTGAGAGGGTCTTCGAATCAAGTCCAGAGTTCGCGAGCTCCACACCGAGCTCTGCCGCACGGCTCCCCGTGTTCGCCTTCCCTCCCAGCTCCGAGACAACGAGTCGCCCGCGGTTGCCAACGAGCGCTGGATCGATGTGTTGATAGGCGCGCGGCGTCTTCACCTGGGCCGCGCCGTGCACGCCACCCTTGTGGGCGAACGCCGAGCGGCCAACGTACGGCTGGTGGTCGTCGGGGGCGAGGTTCGCAATCTCAGCAACCTCATGGGAGAGATGCGAGAGGTCGGCGAGGCGATCGGCGCCGGCGACCGTGTGCTGCGTCTTCAGGGCGAGGTTGGCGAGCAGCGACACCATGTTTGCATTCCCCGCGCGCTCGCCGTAGCCATTGATCGTCGCCTGCACATGCCGCACGCCGGCGTCTACTGCCGCGAGGGCATTCGCCACCGCAAGCTCAGCATCGTTGTGCGTGTGGATCCCCCACACGATCTCTCTCGCCACCGCGTCGGCAGCGAGTGTCTCGCGCGCATCCTTCACGATCTCGGACATGCGCTTGGTGAGTGTGCCGCCATTGGTGTCGCAGAGAACTAGGGTTGATGCGCCGGCATCGCGTGCGGCGCGAAGCGTATCGAGTGCATAATCGCGATCGGCCTCGAAGCCGTCGAAGAAGTGCTCGGCGTCATAGACCATCTCGCGTCCGCGTTCAGCAATGTAGGCAACGCTCTCTGAGATCATGGCAAGGTTCTCAGCGCGCGACGCCTCCAGGACCGCCTCGACGTGCAGGGTCCAACTCTTGCCGAAGATCGTGACGATCGGCGTCTCGGCATCGAGGAGGGCGTTCAGGTTGGCGTCGTCGCCAGGCTTGTTCGACTTGTGGCGCGTGCTCCCGAAGGCGGCGAGCCGCGCACGCTCCCAGCGGATTTTCTTCGCCGCGGCAAAGAACTCAATGTCCTTTGGATTCGATCCTGGCCATCCCCCTTCGATGGCCAACATGCCGAACTCGTCGAGCGCGCGGGCGATGCGCAGCTTGTCTTGTAGCGAAAGGATCAGACCCTCGCTCTGCGCGCCGTCACGCAGCGTCGTGTCGTAGAGAAGGACCGGCTCGCGATCTGCGGCGCCGCTGGTGGTCACTTGAGGCTCAGCAACTGCTCCACGACGGCGTCGGTCGCCTCGCGGGTTCCTGCAAGGGTGAAGCCAGCGGCGCGGGCACCGGCGGCGTCGAGGCCTGGGGCAAGATCGGCGGTGCGCACGCCTGCACGAATCGTGTTGGCCACCGCCTGCTCGACGGCGGCTGCGGCATCGGCGCGGCCGAGCGATTCGCGCAGCAGCATTGCCCCAGAGAGGATCGTGCCGATCGGATTCGCCAGGTTCTTCCCTGCGATGTCGGGGGCAGATCCGTGGATCGGCTCGTAGAGACCGAAGGTGCCATGTGCCGTACGTCGCGCACCGAGCGAGGCCGACGGAAGCATGCCGAGCGAGCCGGCGAGTACGGCCGCCTCGTCCGAAAGGATGTCGCCGAACAGATTCTCGGTGACAACCACATCGAAGGTGGCTGGCCAGGTTGCAAGGAGCATGGCGGTGGAATCAACGAGGCGATGCTCCAACTTGACGTCGGGGTAGTCGGCGGCCACCTCGGTCACGACCTTGCGCCAGAGGCGGCTCGTGGAGAGGACGTTCGCCTTGTCGACAGAGGTTACCGACTTTCGTCGCGTGCGCGCCAACTCAAAGGCGATCACCGCGACACGGTGAATCTCATCCTCGTGGTACGGGAGCGTGTCAACGGCGCGTCGCCCTGTTGGTGTCACCTCTTCGCCTGACGGCTTGCCGAAGTAGAGACCGCCGGTGAGTTCGCGCACCATCAACATGTCAACGCCCTTCAGGCGCTCAGCCTTGAGCGGGGAGGCGTCGGCGAGCTCTGGGTAGATCGTGACTGGGCGTAGATTGGCGAACAACTCATAGCGTGTGCGGAAGGCGAAGAGTGCCTGCTCTGGCCGCACGGTGCCGTTCGGGTTATCCCACTTCGGTCCGCCAACCGCACCAAGGAGCAGCGCGTCGGCGGTATCAGCGATCTGTAGATCCTCTTCGCGAACGGCGACGCCGTACGCGTCGATGGCGCAGCCGCCAGCCAAGATCTCGCGCCAGGCGAGCTTGAAGCCAAACTTCGAACCTGCGGCGTCAAGCACTCGGCGTGCCGCGGCAACAACATCAGGCCCAACGCCATCACCTGGGATGGTGACGATCAGATGGTCGGCGGCACCGTCACGCAGTGCCGAAGTGAGTGGTGCTGCGAGCGTTTCGCTCACTGCATCGCCTCGCGCGATCCCTTCGTTGGCGCACTGGCCGCCCCCGACTCAAGAGCAGCAAGCTTATTGGCTGCGGAGACGTAGGCAACGAGTGAGGCGTCGATGATGTTTGTCGAGAGGCCCTGCCCCGTCACGATTGGCGCGTTCGGGAGTGGCTTCCCCTCTGCGTCGAGGTCGTTGGAGCGACGGCACTTTG
>Ga0214923_10007081_pt1 | contig 12341 bp, 14 predicted proteins | sample LL1510_MetaG_FD_177993 | JGI IMG/M metagenome (GOLD analysis project Ga0214923, IMG submission 177993) | Freshwater microbial communities from Lake Lanier, Atlanta, Georgia, United States - LL-1510 | ecosystem: Environmental > Aquatic > Freshwater > Lake | place: USA: Georgia | collected...
CAGGAATGAATTTTAAGTCAATGCAAATGATGATACCTACCATAGTCTTCAAGGGATTAGGTGTGATTGGTGTATTTGAAGATTATTATGGGACAGTTGAAATTGGTGAAGATTATTTCGAAAAATTATATAATCTTATGTCAAGTAATCAAAACACTAAAATTTTTCTTGAAAAGAATTTAGAGGGTTCACTTAACTTTACTTCAACTGAAATTTATTGTAATGCCATAGGAATTAAGTAAATAATATATGAAAATATTTGTTAATAGAAAAATTCGACGAACCCCATGGGGCGGCGGAATTCACTTTTTATCTAGTTTTGTTGATTACGTTACAAAACTGGGACATGAAGTAACAAATAATTATGATAATGACGTAGATTTAATTTTAATGATGGATCCAAGACCAGATGATGGATTTGGCGATGTAAATCAAATTATAAATTTTAGATCACACCTAAAAAGTTTAGGAAAAAATGTTAAAGTTTTTCATAGAATAAATGACACTGATATTGCAAGAAATACTAATTTTCTTGTCAATATGAATCTTACAGCAAATTTTTACGTTGCTGATTACACTATTTTCATTAGCGAATGGTTGAAAAAACATTATGAAGATAGAGGATTCAATAAAGAATCAATAGTCATTAGAAATGGATGTAACCAGGATTGGTTTTACCCAAAAAATAATTATGAAAGTTCTCTTAAAAAAGGACCTATTAAAGTAGTTACACATCATTGGTCAGATAACTTCAATAAAGGGTTTGATGCATATATTTCTCTTGATAAGCAACTTGAGAACAGAAATGATATTGAGTTCACGTATATTGGGAGATATTTTAAGGATTATTCACCAATCAGAACAAAAATAATTGCCCCAATTTATGGCGTAGCTTTGGGAGATGAACTTCGTAAACACGATGTATATTTGACTGCAGCTAGATGGGAAGCATGTGGAATGCATCACATAGAGGCGGCATCATGCGGTTTACCAATCATATATCATACCGATGGGGGTGGAATTAATGAACTTTGTAAAAACTATGGTGTAGAATTTTCTGAGAAAAATGCTGATAAATTATGTGATATAATATCTGATGTTTTTTTCAATAAAAAGCTTTTTATTGAAAAAATAGATTATTCATCTCTTAATAGCGACAATGTAAATGATCAATATGTAAAGTTTATTGAGGAAAAAATAAAAATTGTATGAAATACACATATGTAAATATTCTTAACAAAGAAACAAACACAAACCCAGTTATAGTCCATGCAAATGGAAGGTCTAAGATACCTGGAAAACCATTTGCAGATTCTTGGCCTGAGATTATCAAACAATATAAGAATAGTAATCCTGAAAAAAAACTTTTACGTGACGATCTTACTATCGTAACATGGAAAGGTGGAAAATATACTGAAATCCTAACTGATCTTGAAATGTCATGTCAAAAATTTGGTGTAGAACTTTTAATTCTTCCCTGGCCAACTCACATTAATAGTTTTTGGGAAGCATCAAAAGCAAAAGCATATGAAACACTTAACGCAATTAAAGATGGCAGAATAAAAACAAAATATTTGATGGCAATGGATGCCGGCGATGTTATCTTTTTAAGACATCCTAACGATATTTTAGATTTATTTTTAAAAACATACCCAGAATATAAGTCTGTATGGTGCACAGAAGCAAATGACTGGCCAAGATTTGATCTTCCCAAGTATGTTCATCATCCTATTTTAGACAATTTGCTTACCAAAATAAGTAAAAAAGACAAAGAAGAAATTGAAAATCATAAATCCAGATTTGCGTTTATTAATGCAGGTTGTGTTATAGGAGAAACCAGTTCAATGATTAATTTTTATGAAACTGGTTTGAATATTTGTGGCAAAATAGCTACAAATGACCAAGCCATGGCAAGAATCGCTCAATATCTTGATCCAAAAAATCATGGAAAAGATGACACATGTAAAATATTTCAATGCCTATATGACGCAGGTCTTGAAACAATTCAAGTGGAGACAGTGAATGGATAAAATTGTTGCCTATATTTCATCTCGAAATAACTATGAAATGCTTGAAAAAGAAGTTTATAAAAACGTAAACTTTGAAGGCATTCAATTAATCAATATTGATGATGGTTCTGAATCTTCTCAAGTGGAGATGGGAATTGAAATTTGTAAAAAACACAATATTATTTTCTTAAAAAATTCCGGAAGAGGATTGCATGCAGCGACCAAAACTGCTATTGATTATATAAGTCAAACACTCCCAGAATGTAAGTTTGCATATTGGCTTACACACGATTGTTATCCATTGACTTTGAATATGTTTTCAAAACTTTCTTCTCTAATTGAAGATGAAAAACTAAATCAATTTGGCGTTATTGGATTTAATACAATTTGGAAAAAATTTACCATGTCTGAAGAGCAATTTAGGTCTTCTTCGGCGGAAGGTAAATATTGTGGAGTTTTGGGAAGAGCCGTATTGACTGCCGTTCCCGGAGCTGGGTGGTATCGTTCAAGCGATTTTGATCTTCCATGGGAAATCTGGGGCAAAAATATTGCTGTTGAAAGTGTCACTGACATGAACCTAATGATTAATATTGACGCATATAACAAGCACATAGAGTGTGATGAATGGTTTCATCATTTTTGTTGGGCCGATGATTTATGTTTACAATTTTTATCAAAAAATGTTTATAACGTTACTCTTGCAGATTTTTATGTTTATCACGACCAAGATTTGAAATCAAAATATAAAATTCCCGTTAATTCATATCACGCTGCAAAAATGGGAGATCAATACCATTTTTCATCACATGATCGTCACTATATGCGCTGGATTGAAAAATGGGGATTTGATAGAAATTGGCAAAAAGAATCAAAAAAAATAAATGAACAAATTATAGAAAAAAATAAAAATAATCTTTTATATGAATTCATGATTCATGATTACAAAAAAGGACCTTTAAAGACTTTTGATCTTTAATTGATGAAATCAAATATGACTAATAAATTTGGAATCTTTGGTAAAGATAGATTCCCACCTTATGAATATCAAAGTAAGGTTGGAATTAATGCAAGAGAATTGCTTCATAATAATTCAAAAGAAATTGTAAAAATATTAAATGATCTTAATATCATCAAAAATGACATTAAGATTTTTGAAATGGGTGCTGGAGGAGCAAGAAACCTGTATTATATCTGGAATAACAATAAAACAGTAAAACTTTATTGTAATGATTTAAGTAGGGAGGCTTCATTTGCTCAAATGCATCCGGATGTTAGGGGTTGTATCACTTTTTTTGAAGGTGACTCAGAAGAAATAATAGCATCTAATGTATTAAACGATATTGATGTATTTTTGGTCTCTGATCATTTTATGCATCTTCAATATGAAAAAGCTGAAAATATCATTAGTGAAATAATGAAAAATTGGTTACCAAAATTTATTGTATTAAGGGAAGTAAAAAAAGAATTTGAGTCACCAATGCACCCCAAATTATATCACAATTATGATAGATTTTTGGAACAATACGATTTATTGCATGAATCATCAAGTGAAAACGACAACACGTATTTCATTTGGGTTTTAAAGAAAAAATTTGAGTAATGGCATTTTATAGCTAATGATTAACAATAAAAAAGTTTTGGCAATTACTTTAGCTCGTGGTGGCTCAAAAAGAGTTGAAAAGAAAAATATTGCTCTTATTGAAGGTAAACCGTTATTACAATACACTGTTGATGAAGTAAAAAAGAGTAAATACATTGACAGGTATATCATTTCAACTGATGATGATGACATTGCAAGTGTTATAAGTTCTTTAGGTGCAGAATCTCATAAAAGGTCTTTTGTAAATTCTGTCGACACTGCATCTTCTGCATCTGCGATTAGAGAGGTTTTATCGTCAATTAGCCATAGATTTGATTACATCGTAGAAGTAATGTGCACAAATCCCTTAAAAAGTGCTGATGATATTGATGGTGTGATTGAAAAGTTAGATGAATCAAATGCTGATGCCGTAGTTAGCGTAGTAAGAATTTGGGACCATCATCCAAGTAGGATAAAATTTATTGAAAACGATAAGTTGATAGATGTATATCCAGAGATTCCTGAGTCAAGAAGACAAGATTTGTCACCTCCCGCATACGTCAGAAATGGATCAATTTATGCATTTACCACAGAATCATTTAAAAAAACCGGTACAAGATTAGGAAATGATTGTCGGGCATATATCATGCCTGAAGAGCGTACAATCAATATAGATGAAAAAATTGATTTAGAATTAGCAAAGATCCTCATTAGGAAATTAAACAGTGAAGCCTAAATTAGTTTGTATTACCCCAATAGATCAAATACCTGATTTAAAATCAAAATTTATTAATTATTTTGAATCTTCTTTTGTTGAGCGCCCACAAAAAGATGAACTAAGAATTTTTCTTTTGAATGAATTATGTGAGATCATATACACAAATCCAAATCAACAAAGATTTACTATTGATGAAAGTCTTTTGGACGGCACTATGATTCATACGATTTGTACAGCTTCCACTGGACTCAATCACATTGATATGAAATATTGCCATTCAAAAAACATTAAGGTGATATCAATTACTAAAGAACTTGAAACACTAAAAAAAATTACTTCAACCGCAGAATTAGCATTTTGTTTGTTGCTAACCTCAATTAGGCATATCATACCAGCAGTTGAATCAGTAAGACAGCAAAAATGGTCATGGGAGCCTTTCTTAGGCCGTCAGATAAAAGACTTAAATATTGGTATTGTTGGCCATGGAAGATTAGGAACAATGTTTTCTAGTTACTGTAAGGCCTTTGGTGCGACTGTGTCTGTGTATGATCCGTATGTTGATGTAAAAAACTTAGGGTATAATCAAGTTGAAAACATAGAAAAGTTAGTAGAAATTTGTGACGTAATCAGTCTACACGTTCACGTATCAGATGAAACAAAATACCTGATAAACAAAAACACCCTAAAGAATGCTAAACAAAATTTGGTAATAATCAACACATCACGAGGCGAGATAGTTGACGAAAATGATATCACAGATCTACTAAAGTCTAATATGATTTCTCATTACGCATGTGATGTCTTAGAAAAAGAATTTGTAAATAACGTTGATTCACCTTTATTATTGTTAGAAAATAGTAAAGTTACAATCACACCCCACATTGGTGGTTCGTCTTCAGACGCACAAAAAATTGCTTATCATAGAGCATTTGATCTATTACTGGAACAATATAAATTATGAAATTAATCGCTGAAATTGGTTGGAATCATATGGGAGATATGCAATTGGCTTCAAAAATGATTGAAGCAGCTGCAGTCAACGGAGCCACTCATGTTAAATTTCAAACATGGTCAGTGTCTAAATTAAAAAGTGGACCTTGGGATATTGATGGAAGACGTCAAATTTATGAAAAAGCTGAACTTACAGAAAATAAACATCATTTCCTACTAGGTGAGTGTGAAAAACACAATGTTAAGTTTCTGACTTCCTGTTTTTCACCGACAGATGTTCAATTTATTTCATCTTTGGGACCTGAAATAAAAATACCCAGTACAGAAATTGCAAATGAAGACTTAATAAATCAAGTCATTTATTTCTTTCAAGACAAACGCGACCATCATGTTTATCTGTCAACTGGAGCTTCCTTGTGGAAGGAAGTTGAACACGCTACAAAAACCTTACTGGATAATAATATTGATTTTACGTTATTGCATTGCGTTTCTCAATACCCAACTCCAGCAAATATGTGTAATATGAATAGAATAAAAGATTTAAAGAAAATACACAATAAGGTTGGATATAGTGGCCATTATCATGGGATAGATGATGCAATTGTCGCTATAGAACTTGGTGCTTCAGTGATTGAAAAACATTTTACAATTGATAATAACCTACCAGGTCGCGATAATAAGTTTGCAATATTACCTGAAACATTATTAAGACTTACAACGTTCATTTCAACTCGTAAAAATATGTTGCAACATATTGGGAACGAATTTTTAGAATCTGAAAAAGATATTCGTGACACATACAGGGGAAGATGGGATAAGAAATAAACATTATAATATCCCTAATATATGATATCATAATGATAGGTTTCGTAGTTAGATCTCGTAATGAAGAACAACATGTAGGATTTGCTCTACAATCAATTTTTGATTTTTTTGGAGAAAAAACATATGTTGTTGTCGTTGATAATGAATCAACAGACAACACTTTACATGTTGTCAAAAGTTTTCCAAAAAAATTTTTTAATATTCAAATCACTACAATAAAAAATCAAACATATACTCCTGGGCTAGCGTTAAATACCGGTTTATCCTTATTAAAGGATGCAGGTTGTGAATTTGGTGGAATTCTATCATCACATTGTGAAATAACCAAGATGAATATTGATTTTTTACTTAATCATTTCAGTGATCCAAGTTGCTTTGGAGTAATGGGAAAGCAGATCCCAATTAGAATGGGAAAAAGAATTACTCCTCGGTATATTTGGTCAAATTTTCAACACCAGAACGTTATGAGTAACATTAAGGAATCAACACTCCTTGACGAGGATCGATATTTTTTTCATAATGCTTTTTCGTTTATAAGAATTGATAGCTGGAATAAAATTAAATTTAATGAAAATTTAGCAGGAAAAGAAGATAGATTTTGGGCAAAAGATTTGATTGAGTTAGGCGGAAATTTTATTTTTGATCCTAGAATTGAATGTAAACATTATTGGACAGATAAAGGCGCTACATGGAGGGATTAGTTATCATCAACGTTACATGTGAACGCTAATTATTTACACTAACTCAACAAAAATATCAATGATAAAATTTGGAGAAGATACGTGAAGAGAAATATTGGAATTATTGGAAATGGATTTGTAGGATCGGCAATTGCTTCCGGGTTTTCTCTACATTCCAATGTAAGAATATATGATAAAAATGAAAAATTAACAATAAATTCATTTGAAGAAACTGTCAATGAATCAGATTTTGTTTTTATTTGTGTTCCCACACCAATGGATTTAGATACAGGTCGTATTGATCTTAAAATCATTACTAGCGTTCTAGAACATGCATCAAGAATAATAAATCGTCACGATACAATTTTTATTATAAAATCCACAGTTATTCCAGGAACAATAGAAAAATTTATAAAAGATTTTAAAAATCTTAAATTAGTTTTTAGTCCTGAATTTTTAACAGAAAGAAGCGCTAAACTTGATTTCATCAATTCATCTAGAATTATATTGGGAGGAAACATTGAAGACGTTCAAAAAACTGAAGAGTTTTTTAGAGATCGCTTCCCTCACACACCTATATTAAAAACAGATGTATCAACTGCACAGTTCATTAAATATATGAATAATTGTTTTTTTGCAACAAAAATTTCATTTATGAATGAAATGAAACAATGCGCAGATATAACTGGAGTTAATTGGAAAGACACAGTTTGTGGATTTTTACTTGACGGTAGAATTGCAAATTCTCATATTGACGTTCCAGGTCATGATGGAGATTTTGGATTTGGAGGAAAATGTTTTCCTAAAGACATTAATGCATTTATTAATTATTTTTCTGACAACGGGATTGATGCTAAAATAATGAAGGCAGCTTGGAATAAAAATATTGAAGTTAGAAAAAATCACGATTGGATCAAAATACCCGGTGCAACTAGCAAAAGCAACTGTAAGTAATAACACCTTAAACTTTAAGGTAATTGATGACAATATTATAATATCTTGAGGCCCAAGGGAGGCATAATTTGAAAAAAATAAAAATCAATGTTTTGACAGGCGTCAATCCTATCAATTATGAATATTTTCATTATTTTATTAAGAACATTAGAAAAATGTCGTCAGATAACGTTGACTTAAAAATTAAAGTAATTACCGGATCTTCTAGAATTGCTCGCAATTTATTTTGTGATAAAAGACAAATTTCATCCATTGAAGATGCTGGGGCTCATGTTATTAATGGAAATCATTTTCCTGGATTAGGCGAATCATTAAATCATCTATTAATGAATGATCCTCAAGATGAAAATGAATACACATTAATATGTGATATTGATTTAGCTTTTGTTAGAAAAAACTGGGATATAGACGTAATTAATGTACTTCGTGATTATGATGTTGTCGGATTGCCTTTTGAAGAATCAAAAATGATTTTTCGAGGTCCAGGACCTGATAACGCAATTAGGTATCAAAGAAATCCATCTATCGTTTGGATGATGTTTAAAAACAATCTTGCATGGAAAACTTTGGATTTTACGCATTCTAAAGATGATGAAACCATCATCCTTCCCGACGAAGAGACAATATACAATATTCCAGCAGGATTTCATCTTGCTAAGGATGTTGGTTGGAGAATACCAAAATTTTTATTTGAAAACAAGTTAAAAAGTTTTAGCTTTGATAATATTAACGTTTGTAGTCAATCACCTAGAAAGTTTTTTGTCGATATTCCTGATAATATACCTTGGGAAGATGGAACAAATAAATCAGGTTGGCCTTGCGATGAAGGTTATTTGAATGATCATATTGTCATAGTTCACCAAAAACTTTCTCAAAGATGGAAGTTTAAAACTTCAAAAGTTTCTAAAATCTTTTACGATAAAGTTGACGAATATATCGAGGGCTTGTGTCTTTAATTTTATGTATGGCAGGTCTTAATACGAGGTTTCATGATGTTGGATTTGACATCCCAAAATATCTTTTACCATGGAATGATACGAATATAATCTCCTCGATCCTAAAGGAATTGTCTGCAAATTATAAGTTTGATCAAGTAATTCTTTTAGCAAACAAAAGGGATCTTTATTTTAAGAAAAAATTAGTTGATTCTATTAGTCAACTTGGATTAAGCGAAAGCAACATTTATTACATTGGCGATACAAATGGACAGGCTCATACTGCTCAAATTGGGATAGAGCTCACCAAAGATACACAAAAACCAGTATTCATTCATAATGCAGATACGCTGGTCTATAATAGAAATTTCCAATTGATGGAAACTTCATTAAAAACATATGATGCATATGTTGATGTATTTGTCGCAAACTCTCCTGCATTCTGTTACATTAGAACGAATGAAAATCTTGTTTCAGACATAATAGAGAAAAAACCAATATCACCATATGCAAGCTCTGGTTTATATGGATTCAAAAATACGAAAATTTATTCCTCTATTTTTGAAAAAGCAGTAGATTTAAATTCAAATCCTGAATTGTATATTTCAGACGTTTTGAGATTAATGCTTACTGATGGTTATCAAATAACCTTCAATAATCTTGATCACGTTTGTGAAACATGCGTTTTAGGAACACCCCAGGAATATGGCATCGCTTTAGCAAAAAAGAAGATGAATCTATAATGATAAAGTATCGTTTAAAAGGTGGATCTTTAAGCTCAACTTATTTGTGTGAAAATACAAATAAACAAAAATTCGTTAGAAAAGAAATAAGCCTTACACAAAACAGAGAGTACGGTTTCGTAAGATGGTATTCTCAATTAAAGAAACTCCAAAGATACGAAAATTTATCTTCAAAAATTTTTCCAAAAATTTTATCTACATCATTTGAATCAAATTATGCGTATTTTGATATCGAGTACATGAATGGGTATAAGGACATAAAACAAATATTAACTGATGAAGTTATTGATAATTTTCAAATTGAAAAAATAGTAAACGCATTTTGTAATGCATTAGACGTTCTTCATAAAACCAAGCTCAATAAAATCCCAGGGTCTCCTTGGCTTTACTATAAAGAAGAAGTTGATCAAAAAATACTTGATGCAATATCAACAAAAGAATTTAGTGAATTTTATGAACTAAAAAAATACTCGTATAATGGATTACCAGTGAATGGAATTCAAGTTTTTCGTTCACAACTTGAAAAGTTTTTTCAAAATCTTGAATTTGAAACCGAGGAATTAACACACGGAAATCCAACACTGGAAAATTCTTTATATTCATTTGTAGAAGACAAGGTTATTTTTGTTGATCCGTACGAAGAAGGAATTATTGATTCAAAATTCCTTGATTATTCTCAAGTCTTACAATGTTCTAGAAGCGGTTATGGATACATCAATGATCGCAGCGTAAAAGTACAAAATAACTTTGTGTCATTTGATTACGAAATACCAGAAAATTTCAAAAAATTTAATGATCTTTTTGTTTCTAAGGTAATAGAATCAAAATACCGATACATCATTGACGTTTTAGAAGCAACACAATTTATTAGAATGTTACCTTTTAAGTGTTATGCAGGTGACATTGATAAGGCAAAATATTTCTACGTGCATGCATGTTATCTTTTAGAAAAGGCATTCACAAATGATTTTTCAAAATTTATTGATTAACTTTGATAACTTTAAGAGATCCTGGACAGTTGAAACTGAATTACCTGTTTCTTTTTCAATAAAGTATTCAAGCGATATTTTGAATCCAAAAAATCATGATCTTATCAGTTATGGCGATTCCGACAGAAGATTGATAGTAATTGATAAAACCGTGCATGAAATTTATGGAAAGCAACTGGATTCATATTTTAAATCTTTAAAGATAAACTTATTGCTGTGTGTTATTGACGCTACTGAAGAAAATAAAAATTGGAAAAATGTTGAAATTATTTTAGATTTTTTTGAAAAAAATGGACTTCTTAGAAGAGAAGCAGTTATTGCAATAGGTGGAGGTGTATTACTTGATATAGTTGGGTTTTGTGCTTCAATTTATAGAAGGGGAATTCCGTACATAAAAGTTCCAACTACCCTATTGGCAATGGTCGACGCATCAGTTGGTTCAAAAGTTGCAATCAATCACTTTGAAAGAAGAAATAGACTGGGATCGTATTATCCTGCAATGGTTTCTTTACTTGATAAAAAGTTTATCAAAACGCAAAGTGAAAGGGAAATTGTTAATGGGTTGTCGGAAATATTCAAGTTGGCGCTAATAAAAGATCATGAATTATTTGATTTATTAGAAAAAAATTATTTGCAACTGACTGATGAAAAATTCCAGTATGGTGCCATTCCAGTAAGAGTTATAAATTTAGCTATCAGTGGTATGATAGATGAACTTTCACCAAATCTTTGGGAAAAAAAACTTGATAGGTGTGTTGACTTTGGACATTCATTTAGTCCCCTCATAGAAATGAAAAACTTACCTCACATGAAACATGGAGAGGCAGTTGTTTTGGATTGTCTTTACAGCTCTTGCATTTCTCATGTTCGTAATCTGTTATCTCGTGAAGACTTAGTTAGATCATTTGAAACTGCGAAAAATTTAAAAATTCCAACATATCATATTGATTTCACAAACATAGATCTTTTAGAGAACGCACTACTAGATACCATGCGTCATAGAAACAATAATCAATTTTTACCTTTGCCTATTCAAATTGGCAATTATAAAATTGTGAATGACGTTTCATTGCAGGAAATGAAAGACGCAATTCATCTTTACAAGGAAATAAACTGTGTCTAATGTAATTGTAATTACGGGTACCACTAAAGGTTTAGGTAAAGATATTGCACTTTCTTTTCTTGCAAAAAAATCTTATAAGGTTTTTGGTATAGCGAGAGGCGACTCAACAATTACACATAAAAGATATGTGCATATTAAAGCAGATATCGGTACAAAAGATGGAATTCACACAATAAAAAGTGTTTTAGAAAATCAAAAAATTGACATATTGATTAATAACGCAGCGTTATTTGCTAATCGTAAATTTATTGAAATGTCACTTGACGAAATACAAAATGTTTTAAACACTAATACGTTGGGAACAATATTGATGACCAAGGTGGCAATCAACAACATTGTTGAAAATGGAAGAATTATTTTTATTAATTCTGTTGCAGGATTGGAAGAAATTGAAAATCAATCAATTTATTGCGCTTCGAAGTATGCATTGACTGCGTTTGCAGGAGTTATCGGTAAAGAACTGAAAGATAAAAACATACAGGTTACAAGCATCCACCCAGGTGGATTGAACACTACGTTATGGAATGATTCAAACCCATACCCGGGTAATGACGTTAATCTCACTATCAAACCCGATGAAATCATCAATCTAATAAATTTTTTGTTAAACAGCCCTTCTACGATAAGATATAAGACATTAAAGCTATTTCCCAATAATGAATGGCACTCATAAATAAGGTAAAAATGAAAAAGTCAATTGCAGTAATTGGTCAAGGATTTGTTGGTGGATCACTAACCACGGTTTTTACTGAACGTGGTTTCGATGTGTATGCTTACGATAAAGCAGGAAAATATGCAACAGGAGCAATGCCAAGCCACGGAGATACCGTCGCGG
>Ga0214923_10007082_pt1 | contig 12338 bp, 22 predicted proteins | sample LL1510_MetaG_FD_177993 | JGI IMG/M metagenome (GOLD analysis project Ga0214923, IMG submission 177993) | Freshwater microbial communities from Lake Lanier, Atlanta, Georgia, United States - LL-1510 | ecosystem: Environmental > Aquatic > Freshwater > Lake | place: USA: Georgia | collected...
GGAGGGGGAGGTGCAGGGGATAGAGGTAAAACTAGTTATCCAAACATGTCTGATGGCGGAGCTGGAGGCGAAGGTTGGACGTGGGTAAACGGAGTAACCTATGCAGGAGGAGGCGCAGGTGGTAGTAACTCTGCTAATATAATTAGCGGAGGAGCGGGTGGAGGAGGTGCCGGTGGTGCACAAAGTAAAAATGCTTCTAACGGAACAAACGGTTTAGGGGGTGGTGGTGGAGGCGCTGGGTGGTTAGCAGGAAGCGCTACAGTTAATAAAGGCGGAGACGGCGGCTCAGGTGTTGTTATAGTTCGTTATTATGGTTCAACAAAAGGATCTGGAGGAACAATTACTTCTGCAGGAGGATATACTTATCACACTTTCACTACAGTGGGTGCGAGTGAGTATGTAGCATAGTATGGCCGATACAACTATATCTAGTTTAACGCAAATACCTACATTAGTTGGAACTGCTTCATTACCAATAACAGATGGTACAACAACCTATAGAACTACTATAACACAATTAACGAGTTATAATCTTCCTATAATTGTTGCCACAGGAGGAACAGAGACAACAATAACTGAAAGAGGAATAAGATATAGAATTCATACATTTACTACTGCAGGTACAACATCTTTAAATATTACTACAGCTATTAATAATCCTAGCGTAGAGTTATTGCTTGTAGGAGGAGGCGGTGGAGGAGGAGGTGATTTAGCTGGAGGAGGTGGAGGCGGAGGCGTCTACTACAGTAAAAGCGTTTCAATTACTACAGGTACAAAGACAGTTATTGTAGGAAGTGGAGGAGCAGGCGGGGGTAAAATAAGAGAAAATAATACACGAGGGCAGAATGGTGGTTTATCTCAATTTGATATATATTCTGTTGCAGGTGGGGGTGCAGGAGGCTTGTATTGGCAAAACTTAGCAGCAGAAGCAAAAGGGAGAGATGGAGGATGTGGGGGAGGAGCAGGGTCTTGGAGCAGTACACCATTTCAACAGGGAGGCATAGGATCAAACGGAACAAATGGTGTATTAGGAAATAATGGAGGTGCCGGCACGTACGGAGGATGGGGACATACCGGAGGAGGAGGCGGTGGCGCTGGAGGAACAGGAATGGACAGTCAATACAATGTTGGAGGTAAAGGCGGAGATGGTATTATATGTGATATTACCGGTACTGCGGTATGTTATGCAGGAGGGGGTGGAGGTTCAGTTTACAATGGTGCAGTATCTTATCCTTTAGGCGGATCTGGCGGAGGAGGAAGAGGAAGTACTAATCAAAATGTAACTCTCGCTCAAGGGGGCAACGGTTCAAATGGGCTAGGAGGTGGTGGCGGGGGAGGGAGTTATGTTTCTGTTCCAGGAGGCGGAGGTAATGGGGGATCAGGTATCGTAATTATACGCTACCCTATATATTAATATGGCCGACGTAACAATATCTCAATTAAGCCCAACAACAAATGTTACCGGCAATTTATTAGTCCCTACATCTAATGGAAGTACTACTACAAGTTTATCATTAAATCAAATAGGCAATTATATTGCAGGAAGTTCATATCTAATAGAGTATATTATTGTAGCAGGCGGTGGCGGAGGAGGTGCTAGATATTACGCAGGAGGGGGTGGTGCCGGAGGAGTAATTACAGGATCTACCTATATTACCCCTAGTACATACAATGGAATTGTTGTAGGAGATGGAGGTTTGGGTGGTCAAGCTGAGGGATGTCCAGGAGCAAACGGAGGCAACTCAATATTTCTTGGTGAAATAGCTATAGGTGGCGGAGGAGGAGGTACGTATAATAGAGCTGGTGCTGGAGGTCAGGATGGTGGAAGCGGAGGTGGTGCTAGCGGTTACGGCTATAATTATAATGGAAGTGGAATATCAGGATCTTTATTAAGCCCTAATATCGTAGGTCAAGGGATACTTGGTCAAGGACATCGAGGAGGTTATGGATGGGGGTATGGTGCAGGCGGCGGTGGTGGTGCAGGTGGTTCAGGTCGTAGTGCAGGTAATATAGGCTACCCTTATTACAATACCGGGGGTGATGGCGGACCGGGTATCACGTGGTTAAATGGTATTGCTTATGGAGGAGGAGGTGGCGGTGCAAATTATTCTACTAGTGGACAACCCAATGGAGGCTCAGGAGGAATCGGAGGAGGAGGAAGAGGTGAAGGAAGCTCCGGAGCTACACAATCTTCTACTTCTGGAACAAATGGATTCGGAGGAGGTGGGGGTGGAGCAAACAGTACTATTGTCGGATCAAATGGCGGCTCCGGAACAGTAATTATACGTTATTTTGGCTCCACTAGAGGCTCAGGTGGTACAATAACTTCAGCAGGAGGATATACCTACCATACATTTACAGCAACCGGAGCTTCAACCTTTATAGCATAATATGGCCGACGTAACAATATCTCAACTATCACCCACAACTAACGTCACCGGTAATCTTCTTGTACCTACTTCAAACGGAAGTACTACTACAAGTCTTTCTTTGAATCAAATTAGAAACTTTACTAATATTGTTGCAATAGGTGGCGATTCAACTCAAACACTCTCAAATGGTTATAAATTACATTCATTTACATCTACCGGTACACAGAATTTTACAGTTACAAACGGAGGACAAATAGAATACTTTCTTGTTGGAGGGGGAGGATCAGGAGGAGGTAGATGCGGAGGAGGAGGCGGCGGAGGTGGAATTATTACTGGTATTGCTTTATTACCCGCAGGAATATATTCCGTCACTGTAGGTGCAGGAGGCGCATCAGTTGTAGGTGATCCAGGCTGCACAGGTTCAGGCTTTCAACAAGGATTAAATGGGGGAAGTAGCAGCATATTTAAAGCTAACACCGTTAACATAATTGCATTAGGAGGTGGAGGCGGCGGTACTATGAACACTAACGGCAATTCTGGAGGATGTGGGGGCGGTGGAGGGGGGTATGTAGGTAATGCAGGTGGTAGTGCGACCGTAGATAATTCCAATACTGCTATTTTTAGATCATATGGAAATAACGGTGGAGTAGCGTGTGTTCAATCAGGACCAGTGTGCGGAAATGGACGTGCCGGAGGAGGCGGAGGCGGCGCGGGTTCTGCTGGATCGGCAGCAGTTCCTGCTTTAGGTGGAAACGGAGGAAGCGGAGTATCATCTAATTTTAGCGGAACAAGTATCACTTATGCTGGTGGAGGAGGAGGAGGGAATGACGGCTGTTGCGGAGGAACTGCGGGAACAGGAGGATCAGGTGGCGGAGGTAATGCAGGTAATCCTGGAGCAGCTGGAACAGATAATTTAGGAGGTGGAGGGGGAGGCGGTGTTAACACTGCATCCGGAAAAGGAGGCTCTGGTATAGTATATATCAGATATATAGCATAATATGTGCTCTTTAATTATAACAGTTATAGTCTCGTCAATATTAGGATTTTTTGGTATAAAACTTAAGAAGAAGAAATAAATAGAGTTATGAAAAAACTATTGTACTTGTTTGTAGCAAGTATTTTAACATTAAAGTCTTATGCAGTTAATTTAGCCGTATCTACTGATGCTGACTATTACATGTATTACGGTACATTTAATAGTACTAGAACACCTTTATATATAGGTGTTAATAATCAAACCGCCGGTAGTCCTTATCAATACCATTTTAATGTTGCAGGTATTGAAATAAACGACATTTCTAACTTTAATGTAGGTAATACGGGGCTATTAAAATTAAACTTACAACGCTTTCGCGTTCCAGGTGCAGTAGATCCAAACTATCAAGGACCTCCTTCTTATTCATACCTTACCTCTGGGGTTACCTTTACAATTAAAGCAGTAGCACTTTCTGATTATTTTTCAAATATTGAAACTGCAAGCGATCCTCTCGCTTGGTATAACACAAATCTTTTAAACAGACCTGCTTTAGATACTGTAACTTTTAATCAAGCCGGAGAAGTATCATTTAACATTACCTCTGCATTAAATGAATGGAAGATAGACCCATTAAAGAATTTTGGAATAGGATTAATTGGAACATATTCAAGCACTACAGGTACGACTGCACAATTTTATTCTTTAGAATATTCTTCTGATTTATCTAAGCTGCCTACCGTAAGTATTATTCCAGAACCTAAAATTATAGAATTATTTCTAGCTGCCGGGTTTGTATTTCTCTTATTTGCTACAGTCTTTAGAAGAAAGTGAAAGCATTTACTATTGTAGAATTGTTGGTAACAGTAACAATTATAGGCTTATTGGCTGGGTTAGGTTTCCCTGCTCTTAAAAGCGCAATGCAAGAAGGTAAAAAAGCAAAAGAAATAGGCGCATTAAAAAGTTTAATTGTAGCATATAATAGCTATACAGTAGACAGCGGTGGGCAATTAATGAAGAGTTACGATTTAAATGGAACAGCTTATGATATTAATGGAAATCAAATAGGGGGAGAAGAAAGCCATGAAGCCCATCGTTGGCCATGGCGTTTAGCTCCTTATTTTAATTACGGATTTTATAGCACAACTCACGTAAACGATATGGAAAGTTATATTAAAGACCAAGGTGGTTTATCGCAAACTTATTTAGTGAGTGTTATACCTTCTTTTGGAATGAGCTTATATTGTGGTGGTAATGATTATGAGGGAAGTAAAACTAAAGCTTCTATTGCAACATACACCGCTCAGGTTAATAAGCCCTCACAATTTATTGCTTTTGTTTCTTCTAGAAGCTCAGCTGTCGGTAAAAAATATGAGGGGTTTTATTATGTTGAGCAACCTAAAGGATCGTCTAAATATGATAATAAGAGTAATCCTAAATCTACAGGGTATATTTCTGCAAGATATAACAACAGTGCTGTTGTAGCGTTCTTAGGCGGAAATGTATCAGTTATAAAATATGAGGAATTGGTTAAAACAAATTATTGGACACCGTGATATGAAATTCTGTAAAAAAAGACGACATGAATACAAAAGCTCTAGCGGTATAATAACTACTTGTGACTACATAATACAAGATGACGTTGAAAATTTTCACGGTAAAGAATTTACAAATAAATGGTTAGAATTTATAAAATTAAAACCTCGTACTTTTATTGACGGGCGCGAATGCTTTTTTTATTCAGATTATGAGTATGCTGCTCGCCAAACTCATAGCTTTTTACATCCTGAAAACTAATTAATACATGCTTTTACATATATTAAATGTAATAACTGCCTATAGGCCCAATTATTTGTCAAAAAAAATTAAAAAAGAGACAAAAGAAATTCACGATAAAATAGAAAAACACCCATTCTTTTTAGACCTTATTAATAGAGAGCTTCCAGATTACAAATATGCAATTTATTTAAATAATCTTTTCCCTATTTATAAAGGCGTTGAAATGTTTTTGTTTAAGAAAAATTTTAATAATGACATAGTACAATCTAAAAAAATAGAAGAAGATTTAAGATTATATAAATCATTTTTAAATTTAAATATAGATCTACCTAAATTCAAATTTTATGACGACTGGCTTAATTATTTCTTTTCTAAAGACGATTTTTATAAGAAAACAGAGCTTTATGTAAGATGGTTAGCCGACCTTTATGGTGGTCAAATTATAAAAAGATATTTAAGATTTGGCAACAAGTATGTATTCACTAATGTTAGAAAAGATATACAACAAGTTAGAAAGCAAATTGAAGACAGTCTAACAGAAGAAAATGTAGATAAGTTTATTGTAGAAGTAAAAAAGACTTATCAGTTTCATACGGAAATTATCGATAAAATTTATGACTGCACTGAAGAATCTCTACGAAACGCTCAAAAGTAAATCTGATAATCAATTTTTTAGAATTGATATCAATAAAGAAAAGGTAAATGATTGTGATTGGCTAAATCACGTTTATTCTTGCCCCTCTATTCGCTATGGACATCTAGAATATTTTAAATCACATAATGATGCAATTGAAGTGGTTCATTCTGTATTCTTTCCTAGTTATTATAAAGCTCTACCGATATTTGGTTTTGACGTAATAGGCCTTGGAGGTAAAGTGTCCGGGGTATTTTGCGATTTTACACCCGCACCTTACCATGATATGTTTTTACAAGCTTCTATAAAATCTGTAAAAGATAAATACGAGCATCTTTTAAGACCGTTACCAGCATGGATAGATTTTATGTCTCCAGATTTTCTTATGCTATCTCCTAAAGAGGAATATAAAGAAGTAGAAGAATCATGTATAATGTTATTTGAAATATATGCAGGTTTCGCAAAAGCATTTGATAAAAATAATAAATTCCTAAACTGGGAAGAAACCAAAGCTCATATTGAAGGGCAAAACAGATATTCCATAGGTCAAAGAAAAAACTCTAAGACTCAGAAGGCTTTAGCAAAATATATAGGAGAAGAAGCATCAATTAAGTTTATAGAAGAAATATTATTTCCGACATTTAATTATTAAATATTTAAATGGCCGATGTAACGATTTCTCAGTTAAACGCGGGCATACCTTCTGGTAATGCGCAAATCCCGTATTCACAAGGAGGAAATACACTTTCTACATTAGCAAGTAATTTAACTGCAGGGATATTAAGCTCAGTAATAAAACAAATCCAATATAATAATTATGATTCTTTTTTTAACACCAGCTCTACTACAATACAAGAGGTTACAAATTTTAACGTATCTATTACACCTACAAGCGTAAATAGTAGAATTTTAATTTACGTTTCTAGTTGGGGAAGTAGCTCTGCAGGAGGAGGTAGTAGTTATGCAGATTCAACATATACAGGATTATTGGGGTATGTATACCGCTTCACAGCTGCAGGCGGGAATGTTCAATTACCGTTGAACCCTAATAACCGTCAAACAAATGATAAATGTCATTTTGTATTTTCGAGCAGTACACAGTATGATTTAGGAGCTGCAACTATTATGATGGTAGATCAACCTAACACCATATCTCCAGTAACATATAAAATCTTTGCTCGTGCCGAGCAATCAGGATATACTGGAATTATAAATTGTTCGTTAAATGGGGCTTTAGGTGCAGTAGCTCGTAGCTGGATATACGCGGTGGAGTTTTAATATGGCTGACGTAACAATATCTTCACTGCCTTTAGGAACAGTAAGTAATTCTACTGTAGGTTTCATTCCAGCAACTATCAATAACTCTACAGTTCGTATTCCTATATCTGGTATACCTAATGCTGCTTACGATACACCTGATAGACCTTTTTTAATTGCATATGCTAATAATGTTGCAGGTATGTCAAAAACAGGATCAACTTTAAGTAATTTTGTAGCGAACGAAGCCCATATTAATACTGTATATAAATTTTCTGGAACTTCAAACTCAATGCTAAACCCATCAACTTATGAAATTACTATTCCAAAGACCGGGGTATACTTAATTCAACCTGCTTTAGGAGGATATGTACCTAATTCTAATTGGAATATAAGAGCAGGCGCTGTAATAATAAACATTAATGGATCAAGTGATTTCGTAACTAATTTTAGCTGGTTTAGTTGCGTATATGCTGGAGGAACAAATACTCATTTTAGGTGGGCACCAACATATTATTACCCATTAAACGCAGGTGATAAACTTAAAATGTTTTACGGTATGTACGGAGGTACTAACGGATATAATTCAGATTTTTTTGCTTTAGATTGGTGTTATCTTACTGTTTGCATGATTTAATTTTTCCTTTATACTAATAATGTGCCTATATTATTGATATTGTTAATCATTTTGACAGGATGTTCTTCTGCTAAATTTAAGTCACCTGAAGATTACTATAAAGGTCGTCAAAATCTTAGAGAGGATTCTATTAACTGGGGACCTAATTCTAGAAACAATATTCTTGATTCTCAAGATGGTTCTACATATTATAATAGAACAGTGGAAATTTTTGGAGCTACTTATTAAATAGAACATATGGGAATGTTCGATACAATTATTATAGAAGGTCTTAAGCTTAAAGCTCCTAAAGAAGTTACTAGCTTTTTAAAATCTAATTCTTCTAAATTTCCCTCAGAATTTCAAACTAAAGATTTAGATAATGCACTCTACACTTACAAAATAAAGGAAAATGGCGATATACTTGTTGAGGAAAGACAGCCAACAGGAAAAAAAATTCCTTATAAAAGTCTTTTAGAAGGCTGGGAGGATAAAAGGCCCTGGTTAGAAAGACTTTACTGGAAAATAAAGACAAAAAATTATAGCCTTTCTTCTAAAGAAAAACTAATTAATGAAACAAAATCAATATTTAAAAAAACAAAACTTACCAATACATTTACAATGCTTTCTTATGATGAAGTCGCAGGTAGATACCTCACTCTAGATTATGAAGTTAAAGCTGTGGATGGTAAAGCTAAATCAGTTAAACTTTTAGAGTGGTCAATTGAATCAGAAAAAGAAGCTACAAAGAGACATAAATCCGACAAAGAGTTTAAAGAAAAGATGGAAGCGTCATTTATTAAGAGAAAAGAATTTCAATCTAATTGGTACTATCCTATCTTAAAAGAAGTATATAATCCTATTGTATTCTTCACTAAGATTGCAGTTCAAAGTATTTGTAATGCTCTTATTCGCTGGAGCTACCGTTGGACCGGTGTATAATATAAAGTATGAATTATACGCTCAAAGTTGAGCATAATGAGCATACTGATGAATATTATATAATTTTGCCTAAAGAATTACTTGACCAAGTTGGTTGGGTTGCGGGCGATCAAATAAAGTGGAAGATTAACAAAAATGGTTCTTTCACACTAACAAAGGAGAATAAATGAATTGGTATAATAAAGAAACAACAGCGGCGGTATTAGCACTACTTACATTTATGCTTATTCTAGCATTATGGACAGGAGAATATATCTCTTTGATAAAAGGTATAGGAGTAGCCATTGGAGTATTCGGTACATTCTGGTTAACATGGAGAGGTTATTTTAAAATCTTAGACAAGTTCTTTCCAGAAAATAAGTCTAAATCAATAGGAAGTAAGACTACCACAGTGAATTATAATTATGAGTGATAATGTTAATAAAAAGCTTGCTGAATTAAAATCGCTTTGGGGGGATGGAGACCCAGTATATTCTAGATATAGATCTATTGAATTATTTTGTTTATTCTTATCTAGATGGAAATATAGATTAACATCCAGGCTATATTACAATATAAAATATTTTTTTCAAAGACATATTAGAGGTTATGATGATTTAGATAAATGGAATGCTGCGTGGTATATAGCGAGAAAAGCTATCCCTGTTCTTACTGCTATGAGAAATAACTTTAAAGGCACCAGTCTGAGATGGCATAGAGAAGACAGACATGGTAATATAATTGAACTTACTCAAGATGAGGTACTTTCAGAGTCTGAACCTATTGCTTTAACAGAAAATGAGTGGTGTGAGATTATAGATGATATTATATATGCATTTAAATTTGTCTTAGATGAGGATGATGTAAATAACCTTTCTTCTCTTAATCAAGAAGATTACGAAAAGAATAAAAAAAGGCATAAGCGCGGATTAAGACTGTTTTCTATTTACTTGATGAGTCTTTGGGATTAATGAAAATTTTAGTTACTGGGTCTGAAGGTTATATTGGTAAACATTTATTAAAAATGTTATATTGCACCCATGATATAGATGGAATTGATTTAAAGACAGGTATAGATATTCGCATTCCACTTCAAAATAACAAAGAATATGACACTGTTATTCATCTCGCCGCTTTAGTAAATGTAAGTCGCTCTACAAAATATCCAGAAGAGTATTTTAATACAAATGTAAATGGTACTATAAATGTTTTAAAAAATGTAAGTTATAAGCATTTTATTTTTGCATCCACAGGATCGGCTGCAGGGTTAGCTAGCCCTTATGCTCTATCTAAAAAGATGGCTGAGCTTGTTGTTGAAGATTATTGTAAGAAACATAACAAAGATTATACAATATTTAGATTTTATAATGTTACCGGTTCAGATGGCATTCCCCCTACAAACCCAGACGGATTATTTGCAAGCCTTATAGAAGCAGAGAAAACCGGTACATTCTTTCTGTATGGTGACGATTATAATACAAAAGACGGTTCCTGCATTAGAGATTATACTCATGTAAATGAAATCTGTACTGCTCTTATTAAAGCAATAGATACGCCTTCTAATAGCCTTGAAAATTTAGGACACGGGGTAGGTACTTCTGTCAAAGAGATGATAGATATCTATAAAAAAGTTAACAATTGTAATTTTAATGTTATTGTAAAACCAAGAAGACCTGGTGATTTAGAAATTAGTGTATTAGATAATGTTTCTAATTATATGGTCAAACTTTATAAAATAGAAGATCTTTTAAAAAATAAAAAATGTTGCTGCGGAAAAAAATGTCCTTGCAATTTACAAGAGGATCCTGATATTATAAACAATAACCCTTTTTGTGATTACTAATGACTAGAGAAGAAAAAATGATTACCTCTCACGTTAATTCGTTGACGTCGAATTATGATGAGAAGATATTAAAAACATTCAGCAAGCCGGTACTGGATGGTGATACTGTTACCTCTTTAAATGAAACTAAAAGAATAGCCCACATAACCAGGCATTTATTAACCTGTGAAGCTACTCATTCTTTAAAACTGGAAGGTGAGTTTTATGAAAGAGTCTGAACCTTGGTATATGAGAGATAATAACGTTTTTGTTAGTTATCCTAAGTGGAAATTGTTGTTTGGAGATTGGGGATTTTATATTCTCCCATCTTATGAGTATAGATTATTCCCAAAATTTTTTTACATGAAGACTAAATATTTTATAGAGATAGGATTCAGCTTCGCTGGATATATGTTCGAAATACAAAACAACAAAATTGAAAAGCTTCAAAAAAGTTGAATTTGCAGATCAAGTTATAGTAGAAAGGTTTATACCTCAGTTAGCAGAAATTTTAGATTTAGTAGATTTAGATATAGAAGAATGTTTAGTTACAGATGAATCTATGTATGGGGATTTTGAAGGGTTAGTTGCAAATAATAAAAAATTATATTCTTTTAAAGAAAGATATGGATTTCTTCCTGAAAGTAAGCAATACTTGTATGAGATAGCGCAGATGATGGTATGCAAACGGAAACGATAGAGTATAAATTAAATTTTAATAAACTTGGTCAACCTCGTAAGTTTAATTTAGCTAAAAAAGCAAGACTTAAAATTATAGATAACAGTTCTTGGATAGAAGCAGAAACAAAAAATCAATGGTATTATAAGGACTATAAAAGTTTTTATATTGTTATTAGTATGTATAAGAAAGATGAATATACTGTTACTTGTTCAGGGCATAAGCTTGAAGATAAATTTTACGATCTTGAGAAAGCAAAGCTAGCCTCTCTTAGCTTTTGTGATAAAATAATAAAATGACCACTTCAACTATTCTTATTTGTGTTGCGGTGATTGTCTATATATTCTACTTACGTGAACGATTTAAAGATTAACGTTCCAGATACTCTCGTATCCCTTTTGCTAGTGCTTCTCTCCTTTTGCGCTGTCGTCGTTCTAGGGATGTTACAAGTAGTGCGAGCGATATGGGGAAAAAGAAACGAAGAAAAAATTGAAGATGGTCCTCTTTCGTTAGCAGATCAAAATATTTGGTATATAGTTCATGAACACCAAACAAAGTCCAAAGCATTGTAGGTCCAAATAAAATCCAAAATACTAAATTATATTGCTTACTAAAGTGGCGTTTAATTGCTTCGAACATATAATTACTTAGCATATCATGAAACATTTTCTAACAAAAATTTGGTTAATTTGGGCAAGAACTATTGATCATAGAGTAGGAATGACAGATGAGTGTAAGCCAGAAATCCCTACACTCAGGGTTCGTGATGCTAATATTAGTCTTATTATACGTACCTTAATCGTTCTCATAAACTTTATTACGTGTGGGTTTATTATAGCTAACGTAATTCGTCATTGGTAATGAAAAATAAGATACAATATAACGCTGCGGTAAAATATTTAGAAAAAAATAATTATAGAATAAAGCTTAGAGATTCATATATTTTAGTAGGTATTCTATTAGTGCTTGTTTATTTTGTCGGATTATATATTTTTAAAATTTTAAGTTGCTTTTAAATTAAAATAGGTTATTATCATATTAGATCATATTAATTGTTTGTTGGCCGGCCCCGTAATTATGATCTAACTCGTGGCCCATATACAAACAAACGTTTTGCCAGGTTCGTCAAAACCTGGCTTTTTTTTGTTTATTTTACTATTACCTATATTAAATATTATTATGAGCCTACGCGACAAAGTATTAGATGCAGTTGAAGCTGTAAAATGGAAGCTAGAAGATCTAGTTTTTACTGCTAAGAATAAAGCACTTGACGTTGTTGAATACG
>Ga0214923_10007084_pt1 | contig 12336 bp, 16 predicted proteins | sample LL1510_MetaG_FD_177993 | JGI IMG/M metagenome (GOLD analysis project Ga0214923, IMG submission 177993) | Freshwater microbial communities from Lake Lanier, Atlanta, Georgia, United States - LL-1510 | ecosystem: Environmental > Aquatic > Freshwater > Lake | place: USA: Georgia | collected...
TGCAATGGGCACTGATTACGCAGCCATGGCATCAGAGAATCTCCCTTCTTCTGAGGCTCTAGCCGCGCCTCCAGTGCCCATTGCGTCACTTCCGGAGGATCCTGGCGACCACTCCGATAGATCTTCTGAAAATTCCGAATAATCATTCTGGCTTATAGGCCTCGGATTTCATCTTGATGAACCGGGGCTTTTGCTTTTTTTTGCTTAGGGATTGACACTTTTGTAGATTTTCGTTAAGGTTTTGCCACTTAATATTAATGTGATCGGCCGTGCCTGATTGAGAAAGGAGTCGTTGATGCTTGTCATCGCGATTGACTTTCATCCATCGGGCTCCCCAAATAGGGGACGCTCACTATCGTTTATGTCTGACGTATTGTCGTCATCCAAGTACGAGCTCATGTATATCATTCCAGCTACTCTTTCCGATGAGGAGGCTGGTGCGGTAGAAACAAAGATCTCGGCACTCATTACAAAATACGGTGCAACCGTTGAATCGACGAAGCGCCTTGGCAAACTTCGCCTTGCGTATCTCATTCAAAATCAGCGCCATGGACATTATGTCCTCGTTCATTTTTCTGCGGATCGCAAATCCATGTCGAAGATCGACGAAAATCTTCGCATCGCATCTGATATTATCCGTCACATGATTTTGCGTGCCGAAGAGGCAGGAGAGGGTAAGTACAATCTCGTTGAATACAAGGAGATTAATCTCGACAACAAGGAAGACCGCCCACGTCGTCGCGCAGAACGCGCCTCTGGTGATGAGAAGGTTACGGAAGGAGAAAAAGCTGAATCAAAGGAAGTTGAGCCAGCCAGCACGGAGGATTTAGACAAGAAGATCGAATCAGCCTTGTCTGATGACGCTTCCACCGTCTAAACTCATTTAGGTATATGGACCTTAATCGCGCCATGATTATCGGCAATGTCACTCGTGACCCGGAGCTTCGGGCTACCGCGACAGGACAAAATGTTTGTTCGTTTGGTATCGCCACAAATCAACAGTGGACCGATGCACAGGGACAAAAACAACAACGTGCTGAATATCATAATATTGTTGCCTGGGGAAAGCTCGCTGAAATTTGCGGTCAATACCTTGGGAAAGGCCGCAAGGTGTACATCGAGGGTCGATTACAGACTCGCGAGTGGGAAACACCGGATGCGCAGAAACGACAACGAACAGAGATCGTCGCAGAAAATATGATTTTGCTCGATCGTAAGGACGTTGGTGGCGCTCCATCGCGCGTGTCATCGCCTGCGATGTCGCCTGAGCCGACCGTGAGCCCGATTGATAAGTCCATTGGAGACAATGAAATTCGTCTCGAAGATATTCCGTTCTAAACGAACGCTCTCTCATTCATTATTCATCCCGCGCGTTATTGGTTGATGTGTTCTCAACGCGCCCAATTCTATGAACAACAAGAAATATTCAAAGTCGTGCTATTTCTGTCAGGCTAATGTTACGGAAATTAATTATAAGGACACAGATACGCTTCGCCGTTATCTTTCATCGTTTGGAAAGATCGTGCCACGCAAACGCTCAGGTGTTTGCGCATGGCATCAGCGTAAACTTGCAAACGCGATTAAGCGTTCGCGCTTCATGGCACTTCTGCCTTATCTCGTTCGCTAATTCAAGCAAGTTTTTCTTGAATCATTGAACGATGCCATAAAATCCCCCTGATGGGGGATTTTATTTTTTCACCGTTTTGGCTTGTTTTTCTTGATGATTTCTGATTGAGTAGAGGAAATGAACAATGCATTTCTTACCGCGCGTTCGCGTGTCGTATCGTTTGTTCGCGATTATTTTGATCGTGCAGGTTTTTTAGAAATACATACTCCTCGTCTCGTCGGTTTACCTGGGCAGGAGCCATATCTTGAGCCGATGTGGACGCATGTTACGGATCATCAAAACGTTGCTCGACGCGCGGCGCTTATTACGTCACCGGAGTATGCGATGAAACGTATGCTCGCGCATGGATTTGATAAGATTTATGATTTGGGTCCATGTTTTAGAAATGGTGAACCATGGGATGGAACACATGACCCGGAGTTTTTGATGTGCGAGTGGTATGAGAAAGGGATTCGCTTGTCGGAATTGATGGATCGCACAGAGGCGATGATTACGTCTGTTATTGCTTCGTTTAAAGCCTTGCCAGAATTTGCCGCTTTCAAGCCGTCGCTTATCCATACAGATGGTGAGAACAACTTACATGATCAACTTGAATTTTCTTCGTTTAGAAGAATGACTGTAACGGAGGCAATGCAACGATATGCACATGTTGATCTGGATGCGTTGCTCAAGAATCGTGAGGCGATGGCGGCTGCTTGTCTTGAGCGTGGACAGACGGTTTTGGATTCAGATACTTGGGAAGATCTGTTTTTTAAGATTTTCTTGTCGCTAGTTGAGCCGAAACTTGGGTGGAATGATGACATGACAAGGTTTCAGCCAACATTTTTGCATGCCTATCCAGCCTCGATGGCGGCGCTTGCTCAAAAGGATCCTCAGGATCCGCGTTATGCGCTTCGTGTAGAGCTTTATATTGGCTCACTTGAGCTTGCGAATGGGTTTGTTGAGCTTTCTGACGTACAAGAGCAACGTCAGCGTTTTGAGGAGGAGCAGGCGCTTCGCCGATCGCTCGGTAAGGACACGTGGTCGATTGATGAGCGCTTTATGGAAGCGCTTCCGAGGATGGGGCAAGCGGCTGGGATTGCTTTTGGTGTTGATAGATTGGCGATGCTGCTTACGGGTGCTACATCGATCAGTGATCTGATGCCAATTCCAACTCGCGAACGATTTTAAGAGCTTCCCGTTGACGAATATCGATTATTTTTGCATACTTCCGGCCATCTATGGCATCTACATCAGACATCAAAAAGGGCGTTGTGATTCGTGACCCGCAAGGACTGTGGGTTGTAAACGAATTTCAACATGTTAACCCAGGTAAAGGCGCGGCGTTTGTTCGAACACGCATTAAAAATATTCAAACCGGTAAAGTCTTGGAGGCAACGTATAAGACGTCTGAAACCATTGATTTGGTAGAGGTAGAGCATCGCCGCATGCAATATCTTTTTCATGATGCGACAGGGTATAATTTTATGGATCAGGGTACGTATGAACAGTCATCGATGTCGGATGAAGATGTCGGTCTTGATGGCAAATACCTACGCGACGGTATGGAGGTAAATATCACGACGTATGAAGGACAGCCAATTGCGCTTGAACTTCCACGCAAGATGACATTTAAAGTGACAGAGTCTATGGATGCAGCGGCCGGCAACACGGTCTCTGGTGGTAATTTAACAAAAGAGGTAACGCTTGAAGGTGGTTTAAAGGTTCATGTGCCTTTGTTTATTAAGCAGGGGGAGGACATTATCATCAATACTGAGACAGGTGAGTACGTAGAACGCGCGAAGTAATTTAGGCCGGTGAATGTAACGCATTCACCGGTTTTTGGTTTATGGATCGGTTTTTTTGTATGATGATGCCATATTTATGAAACGTTTTTTGTTGTTAGGGTTTTTGTGCGTACTCTTGCTTGCGGGTATGGGCTGCTCATTTGAGCGGGCCTATGTTTTGGGCGATGTGCCTTCTCCAAAGCAACTTGAAACATTAGATCTTGATCAGAAGCTTGCCGCCGTTAGCATTTATATGGAGCGACAACCGATGGCTTAAACTTCAGCTGAAGAAAAAAATCAAGCACGCCTTGAGTCGATCGATACTATGCGGGGAGGGGTGGCCGAGCGCATGATGGACGTGACAGGGGTTCATTCGTTTGAAGCTTTAGGCGTCGCGCGTATTGTCCGTGTTGGTAAGATATATCGACTGGTTTTTTCAGAAGATTTTGTGATGCCCCCGGGACCAGGCCTTTTGGTTCGAGTCGGTGAGGTGGAGCTTGGATCTTTAAAACAATATCAAGGGGCTCATACCTACGATCTTCCCAAATCATTTGATGTTACACGCGTGTCCGAAGTGTCGATTTATTCATCGATGTTTGATCTTGAATTTGCTCGAGCGTCCCTTTATTGATTTTATTTCCGTTTTCACGTAATTTAGTCGGGCGTATTTGTTGAAATGGATTTCAGCTGCGCCGAGGTGGCGAAATGGTAGACGCACCAGGCTTAGGACCTGGCGGCCGCAAGGCTGTGAGAGTTCGAGTCTCTCTCTCGGCACCATAAAACATCCTCCCGATCGGGAGGGTTTTTTGTAACCTCACCAGAAAACCCCGGGCTTCAGCCCGGGGATGAAGGTGCCCGCTGTCGACGGAGCCTTGAAAAGGATTTAGGCTCGTCTTTGAATGAAATTCCGTAAAAGCTCGCATGCCGTCTTCTACACGCGGTACCACCTCGTGTTCGTCACCAAATACCGCAGAAAGGTGTTGAAACGAGGCATGGGCGCCTATCTCTGCGCCATCCTTCTCAAATCGATGAGGCGGAGACATCCCGATATTGAGATTCTCGAAGTGAATACCGACCTCGATCATATCCATGTGCTTGCAGGGATTCCGCCGAGTATCTCGGTCAGTACAGCTGTCCAATACATGAAAGGGTATAGCGCCCATGCCATGGGAAAACGCTTCCCATTCCTGAAGCACGTCTATCACAAAGAGGATGTCGGTTTTTGGTCAGACGGCTTCTTCGTTTCAACCGTCGGAGTTGATGAAGACAAAATCAGGAAGTACATCGAACACCAAGGCGAGGAAGACAGCGGCCAAGCACAGCTTGAATTATAACGATACCCCGGCCTTTAGGCCGGGGTAGTTCATTGCGTTGGGGCTGTCGCGTTAGGATTTATCGCGGGGCAGACAGCTCGACAGGCATTATCCTTTTGAATCATGCATGCGCTCAATTCATTAAAGTAGGCTTGCGGCGGAGGCGGTCCAGGCTGCCATGCGGTTACTTTGTATTTTACATCGACTTTTTGCATGCACTTTGAGAGATTTGTTCGACAATCAATGAGACATGCTTGCGCTTTTGATTCAATTGGCGGTACAGGCGGCTTGATCACAACTGGGCTGTTGTACCAGCCATCACAGAGCGGAATGCATTCTTTGTCGCGGTTCCAGGTACAGAATGGATCATCGCCTCCGTAATTGTTATGCAAGGGCCTTGTCTTTGTTTGTTCTATACATGCATTAAATGCGTCGTTGCATTGCTGAAGACAGATTTTATGTTTTTCTAGGTTCTGGGGTCCTGCCGGAGGTGCCGGTGGAGGAGGGGTTGGAGGAGTTGGTGTTGGTTGAATCGGTTCTGATGTCGGAGGCGTTGTTGATGGTGGTGCGGGAGTTTGTGTAGCAGGTGGGTTTGAAGATTCTTCTGTTCTAGAAGGTCCTGGGTTTGAGGTACCAGGATTCTGAGCGAGATTGTTATTTGTATTTGTCGCAACTGGCGGAATTAACCCTTTATCCACCATTCGTCCTTCAATTTGGATTATTCGAATGCCGACATCCTTCACTTCTTTTCGTAGATCTCGCAACGCAAATAAAATTCCCGGGACATTCCTTGGATAATTATTTGTTGTATTTTGTGCGCTGGCTGCTAGGATGAGCGCCGATAAGGAAAATGTGATGGTGATGATCGTGATCCAAAATATGCCGTGCCAAGCTTTTGCGGTGGCCTTTTTCTGATGAGAGGCTTTTGAGGCACGCCCTTTCATATTTTATCGAGGTAATGAGCTTTCGATACGCTGAACTCGACCACTAATTTCACGTACATCTCTCCGAATATCGGAAATTGCTTGTAAAATTCCCGTTGCGTTTCTTTGATAACCCGTGGTTGTGCCTTGTGCGGATGCAGCAAGTGATATTGTGGATACAGAATATACGACGGCGATTAATGCAATCCAAAGCATAATATGCCAATGCGCGCCGTGACCGTCACGATGTCGGTGTGGTTTTTTTGAGGGGATTGGCCTGACTGTTTTTTTTGATGACGAGGTTGGCATAAAGGACAAATGGGTAAGGGTAGTCTGATTGTTTTATTATACCACACTTCTGATAGCCATTGACAAAATTTATATTATATTGTACTCAATTTTAACCTTCAGAGAGGTGTTTCATGCCAGATGGTAACCTGTTCGATGTGTTTCGTGACAAGCACCGAGAGTATCTTCAAGCCATGGATCGAGTTTGGGTCAGTTATCATTCTCAAAACGACTGTCTGGAACTTTCTTTTCGTTGCAACATACTTGCGACGCCTCCGATTAATTGGTTGCGGCAGCTATCGATTGAGTTCTATCATGAGCAGTACGGATTGCAGGCAACGGCAGAGCAAATTGAGTGGTTTGATGTGGAGGGGAGTTTTTTGACCGCTCGTTGCGCACGACCGAGTCTGCTACTGCCCGACGGTGACCCGTCGCTCATGTCCAGCTTTGTGCCCATCGGAGACGTCATCATCTATTCAGGTAAGGGAGATTTTGAAAAACCTCTTTACAATGAGTTTGGCCAGCGAGTCATGAGACGTAATTACGATCCGTATTACTCTCGTCATCGTCTGTCAGATCGAGATCCTTTTTCTTCTGGATAAGAAACCGCCTCACACGAATGTGTGAGGCTTTTTTGTTCCTTATGTTGTTTTAAATCGCTGCACGATCGCCGTGATATCGTCCGGTTTGGCTCGCAGGTGAGATGTTGTTGATCTGTTTGCCGCTGCCTTTATCAGAGACTGAGCCGCATCAAGCATGTTTTCTTTGTGTCGTTCAATGATCGCCCGTATTTCGTCATCGGTGAGAACATCGGATAACCCATCGGTGCACAACAGGATGATATCGTCATGATGTAATTCTTCTGTTCGAATATCAGGAGTCAATTTTTCCGTTTTGTTAAAATGTTTTCCTAGGGTTTCGGTTACGTATCTACGTATTTCGTCGATGGTGACTTCTGTTTTATTTTCTGCGTCAAGGAGATGAATGATTTGCTTAATGAGTGGATTTTTTTGATGCTTTTTTAATTCGCTCATTCCAACTGATCTAGTGATATCCTGATCATCTTCAATGATTTCGCTTCTCGTGTCACGTACACGCTCGTCTACTAATGCTTGGACGAGTGAATGATCTGATGTCATGCGTTCGAGGCGGCCTTTACGAAGCCTGTATGCGACTATCTCCAACATTTCCAAATGTGATGAATGATTTGCCGTTTTGGCCCATCCATGTTTTTGCGAGGGTGGCTGTGCAACTCATCGATTCAGCAAGGTTAAGGACTTTTTGACGGTCTTTGGGGTTGTTGGGATCAAGTCTTTGCCCGTATTGTGTTAATGCCGTCCGGACGGCTAGCTGGATCACTTCTGGAGTTTTTTGCATTTCTAAAATCGATCGCTGCATGTTCTCTAGGGTTGCGTTGAACGCGTCCTCTACGATTTGAGTATTGAGCGGCTTTTCTCGATCCGCGTCCATGACTGTGCGCATGGTATCGTCGTGTTTTGTAGGATTTGGTCGAGTTAGTTCTTGAGCTGCTTGCCTGCTTGCGAGGTCGCCACCGATACCTCCTCCGACGCCGTCGGCGACCATTATGAGTCCGTGCTCTTCTAATACGTAGTAACTGTCTTCGTTAACCAGGGGATGTTCTGGTGAAGCTTCCGTTGCAAGACCGATTTGAATTTCTGTTTTTTCTTTCTGAGATTCAACAAGAAAGAATTCGGCCTTTCGAATTTTTCTTGGGTACGTAAATTCTTGCTCATTTAAATGCTTCATTTGACGGTATTATAGCATTAAGGATTTTTTGATTATTTTTTGTACATAAGACATCAATTTTCTTGCTATTTTATAGGAGATTGTCTATGGTTTTTGCGTTTGTTAAGCCTTGACAATTTGTTAAAATTATTGTAAATAATCTTTTACGAGGTGACCATGGTTATTGATTTTTTCCTCGGTCTTGATCGTCGTTATTTTTGTTCTCTTTTACGCGCGCGAGTGCGTTACAAATCCGAAGATCAGATTCTCGTTCTGTTCTTTGAGCATGCAGCTGATTCTTCAATCCCATATACTTGGCTGCAAGGCCTTTCAGCCATTGTGGTAGATGAACGGGACAAATCGTATCACGCGCTTGATGTGCAATGGCTTGATACGGATGGCTTTCTTCTTTGCGCAAAGGCAGCTTGTCCAACGCCGTTTCATGGATCGAATCGAGAGTTTGTTCCGATTGATCGAATCATTCTTCAAACACCGCGTACGGAGTATTCGTTTCCAAACATCCACTCAACTCAGCGGATGCGGGGTCGATAATGATCTTCCATTTGTCTCCTTCTTAAAACACCTTTCTCTTTTTAGAGTAAAGGTGTTTTTTTGTTTTATTCGTATCGGGTTACCAGTGCGGTAATGTCGTCCTTTTTTGCTCGAGCATTATGCTCTTTTCCTTTTATAGATCTTTCCAGTGCTGCTTGTTTGAGTTCATTTGCTGCTTGGGTTGGATTTTCTGAATTTAGTAAAAGGATGGCTTGTATCTCACTGTCAGTTAGATTATCTATAACACCATCTGAGGCGGTAAAGATAACATCACCTTTGTCGAGATCAACCGTTTTTATAAATGGTTTAAATTCTACACCGAATTGTTTTTTCATCATTTCGCTTACTCCTGCTGCCATCGTAATTTTGTTTCGGATGGAATCTATCGTAACAAATTGATTTGGAGAGCGGACGAGGCTTGGGATCAGGGCCCTAATTTCAGGATACTTGTCCTCGAGGGCCATGATTTTTTGTTTATCTATTTGCGTCTCAACGTCTTCATCATTTTCAATTAATCCTTCTTTTTGCAGTATCTGCACATGTGAGTGGTCTTCGGAGAGTTTTTCTAATGTTCCTCCTCTGAGTCTATACGTACGGCTGTCACCAACATTGCCAATCGTTAAATGATCTTTCCCATCTGCACCTCGCCATACTTTAGACATGGAAACGGTGCAGCCAATTGATTTTAGTAACCCTTCATAGGCTTTTGCATGTTGGGGATTTGTCGGATCAAATTCACCTAATTCCTTTTGAATATATTCTTGTGCTTTTGCTCGAATGATTTTATTTGATTGATTGTTTTTCACGATCTCTTGATCCATTTGTTTTATGATCTCAGTGATTGCGTTTTCGACCGCTTCTTGTGTTAGAATTTCTTGTCGTTCAGCGAGGAGTGCTTTTTGCGTGGCTTCTGAAGCTTTTTGAAGACCATCTAGTGTAAGCTGTTCGGCAGCTTTTGCGCTCGCATAATCTCCTGCGGGGACTCCTCCCATGCCATCTGCCACAAATTGCATGCCTCTTTTTGGACTGTAAAAAACGGCATCTTCGTTTCGATCCGGGTGCTCGACGGATGCCTCGGAAGCCATCCCATATTTTAATTTTGCTTCGTGTTCTCTCGACTCTACTCGCGTCGGTTCTTCGATAAATTCAATATTATTTTCGTCGAGTTCGGTAATATCCTCGAGATCTTCATCCGTTAATTCTATTATTTCCTCCGTAGGTATTTTTTTTATTTGTGTCTTCTCTCGTGCCAGAGGAGCGAGAGGAGCGTTTTGAGATCGTTCAAAATTTCGCATATTCTATTTGGTTGCTGTGGATGCAGTCATTGTTATTTATGATACTCTTTTTGTCGTGAAATTGTCTCAGCTCGATACAGTTGTTCAAGTAAAATAATACGAGCGAGATTGTGTGGCAATGTTTGTTTCCCAAAAGAAATAATAAAATCTGCGCGATCTCTTACGCGTTGATCAAGACCCCATGATCCGCCGATGATAAAAATAAGAGGGGATCCATCTTGACTGAGTACATCAAGTTTTTTTGAAAACGCTATTGAATCAAGATTGTGTCCGGTTTCGTCGAGGGCGATAATCTTGGCGTTTGGAGGCAGGTTTTTCATTAATGCGTCCGATTCAACGAGACGAGTTTTTGTTTCATCGGGTTTTGCTGATCCGCTGTGACCCTCTTTTGACTCAATGATTTCTAGTTTTGCAAAGGGTTTAAGGCGTTTGAGATAGGTTTCAGCCGCATTGATTTGCCATGGTTCATTGGGTTTTCCGATGACACGTATTATGAGATGTTTCATACGTGGATTTTATGCCCTGAGAAACGGCTCGTAAAATGTTTCTTTAAATCACGCGTCGAAACTTGTGTTTTGGATTTCATCTATCAGTAATTTTATGGGCTTATTTATTGTCTTTTTTTCAGTTGTTTCCTAGCCCTTGACAAGCATTTAGATGTTCTATAAAGTATCGGCACTTCAAAAACCACGTCCCACGAACTTGATCGATCTGATTACGGGACCTCTGGAGATTTCCTACAAGAGCTAATCAACCCATACACCTGCCATGTCAGGAACAACGGTCTAAGCCTCACGGAACTCCAGTTTTCCGAGGAGCTTGGACCAGACCCAAGCTCCTTTCTTTTTTTCAACGATACGGTGAGACAGGCAGAGACGACCTTCGATCTTGATCGAGTGTCATCTCTGTCCGGCTCAGCACCCCACCGCTTCAAGCATCGGGGTAGGGAACCGGACTGTTGCTTTGACAACACGAGATAGGTACGTAACACGATTCAAACGTGATACGTGCAAGGCATAATAATTACACTTGCAAGCAATTAAACGTAATTGAAGCACCTGCAAGACCATCTAGATTCCGATTCTGTCGGACATCCGGATGGTTGAAGCACATAAGGGCATACGGTGGATGACTTGGCATGGAAGAGCCGACGAAAGACGTAGCAGCCTGCGATAAGCTTCGGGGAGGTGGCAAGCAACCTTTGATCCGGAGATCTCTGAATGGGGAAACCCCATCGTGTGAAGCACGATGATCTGAACCACTGAATACATAGGTGGCAGAAGGGCACCTAGGGAAGTGAAACATCTCAGTACCTAGAGGAAAAGAAACAAACCAAACGCGGACTTTTTGTCACTCATGATCAGCAATGGTCGTGATGTGACAAAAAGTCTGCAGGATTCCCTAAGTAGCGGCGAGCGAAATGGGACCAGTCTAAACTTTCATATTTAACTTTTGTACCGAGCAATACGCAAGTATTACCGCGGATAAAAGGGAGAACGTGGGTTATCGATATGAGAGGGTTGTGGGACGAACACGCATTTCCCATGAAATGCAAAGAGAACTACTGATTTATAGTCGAATCCACTGGAAAGTGGAACCAAAGATGGTGATAGTCCTGTAGACGAAATTTTTCAGTATATCTTGTTCAGATCCAAAGTACGACGAGGCCCGAGAAACCTCGTTGGAAGCAGGCACGACGATGTGCCAAGACTAAATACTCTTCCTGACCGATAGTGAACCAGTACAGTGATGGAACGTTGAAAAGCAGCCCGGGAGGGCGATGAAATAGTATCTGAAACCGTATGCTTACAAGGAGGTGGAGCGGCGCAAGCCGTCACACCGTTCCTATTGAAGAATGAGCCAACGAGTATGCCGTACGTCGCTTGGTTAAATCCCTGAGGGGATGAAGCCGTAGTGAAAGCGAGCCTGAATAGGGCGACTGTGGCGTACGCATGACCCGAAACCCGGCGAGCTAGCCATGACCAGGATGAAGCTTCGAGAAATCGAAGTGGAGGTCCGAACCCACGAGCCGTGCGACACTCGGGGATGAGTTGTGGCTAGGGGTGAAATTCCAATCGAGCTGGGTGATAGCTGGTTCTCCCTGAAATAGATTTTGGTCTAGCGCTGATTAATAGCCTAACGGAGGTAGAGCACTGAATGGGACCTGGGGCGCAAGCTTACAGTTCCCAACCAAACTCCGAATGCCGTTAGGTTTTCCCAGCAGTCAGTCCGTGGGGGCTAAGCTCCACTGGACAAGAGGGAAACAGCCCTGACCGCAGACTAAGGTCCCTAAATTTGTACTAAGTGTGAAAGGTGGTCAGATGACTTATACAACCAGGAGGTTGGCTTAGAAGCAGCCATCCTTTAAAGAAAGCGTAACAGCTCACTGGTCAAGTTGTCCGGCGCCGAAAACTTACCGGGGCTCAAGTACAATACCGAAGTCGCGGACTATCGATGATCCTCGGATCGTCATATTGGTAAGGGAGCATTCTGATCCGCGCCGAAGCGGAAGCCGTGAGGCACCGTGGAGCGTTCAGAAGTGAGAATGTTGGCATAAGTAGCAAAAAGACGGGTGAAAACCCCGTCCACCGCAAACCCAAGGTTTCCAGGGCAACGCAAATCGTCCCTGGGTTAGTCGGTCCTAAGGCGAGGCCGAAAGGCGTAGTCGATGGACAGCAGGTTAATATTCCTGCACTTCCGCAAAATTCCAATGGAGGGACGCATCCTTCAACTGATCGAGATTCCCGGAATGAATCTTTGGGCACTCAGGGGTGACTGGTAGGCAAATCCGCCAGTCATAAGCCTCGGGGTGATCGCAAGAATATT
>Ga0214923_10007085_pt1 | contig 12335 bp, 12 predicted proteins | sample LL1510_MetaG_FD_177993 | JGI IMG/M metagenome (GOLD analysis project Ga0214923, IMG submission 177993) | Freshwater microbial communities from Lake Lanier, Atlanta, Georgia, United States - LL-1510 | ecosystem: Environmental > Aquatic > Freshwater > Lake | place: USA: Georgia | collected...
CGCTTTGGAGTGGGACGTCCTTTGGCTTCGGTCATTTGGCTACGGTAAAGCCAGCATTCGCTCAAGTGCAACTTTTGCAAAGTGAGCGGTTTTCTCATCGACTTTAATGACGTTGACTTCTCGACCTGCAACCAAGGCCTCCATCGCCCAGACCAGATGTGGCAGATCTATGCGATTCATCGTTGAGCAGTAGCAGACTGTCTTATCCAAGAAATAGATGCTCTGTTCAGGGTGAGCTGCGGCTAATCGAGAGACGAGATTGAGTTCAGTTCCGATCGCCCACTTCGACCCCGCTGGTGCTTCACTAACTGTGCGAATTATTGATTCGGTACTTCCTACAACATCAGCCGCTGCAACAACGTCATGTTGGCATTCAGGATGAACAAGAACTTTTACGCCAGGCACTCGATTGCGAATCTCGTGAACGTTATCAAGAGTAAATCGACCGTGCACTGAACAATGCCCTCGCCAGAGAATTACTTTGGCGTTTTTCAATTCGCTATCAGTAAGTCCACCGCGTGGTTTCCACGGATTCCAGAGAACACACTCTTCAAGTTTTAGCCCAAGTGAGAGAACTGCGGTATTTCGCCCGAGGTGTTGATCAGGCAAGAAGAGAATTTTGTCGCCATGTTCAAAGGCCCACGACATCGCTCGCTTGGCGTTCGATGAAGTACAGATCGTGCCACCATGTTCGCCGGTAAAGGATTTAATTGCTGCAGAAGAATTCATATATGTCACGGGAATTGTTTGCTCTGCAATTCCTAACTCAGTAAGTACTTTCCAACAATCATTTACTTGCTGCGCTGTTGCCATATCAGCCATTGAACATCCGGCTGCTAAATCGGGAAGAATTACTTTTTGATTTGCGCTAGTGAGAATATCGGCGCTCTCTGCCATGAAGTGAACACCGCAGAAGAAGATGTACTCCGCGCCAGAATTTGCTGCAGCCGCTTGTGCTAATTTGAAACTGTCACCGGTGATATCGGCGAAAGCGATAACTTCATCACGTTGATAGTGATGGCCAAGAATCATTGCTTTCGAACCCAACGCTTCGCGCGCCAGTTTTGCTCGCTCGACAAGGTTGGGATCACTTGGCGCTGGAAGTTCACCATCGCAGGTCACGCCACGCTCGCTGGCAAGATCAGAACCTCGGCCGAGGAGTAGCAGGTTGGTCAAACTCACAGCGGTATTCTCTAACTTTTCTCTCCCCGAGCGCGAATCTGAGAGCGAAATTCCAATTGGCGACTAGTAGAGTGTTCCTATTGAGAAAGTTAGTTCTCACATGAGAGCTGCTCATCAGTAAACGGAGAGAAAAATGAGCACTGAAACAACCACATCAACGCCACAAGCAACAGCAACATCAATCGTTCTTACATCAGTTGCTGCAGAGAAGGTCGCTGCGCTCTTGGCGCAAGAAGGTCGAGACGATCTCAGCTTACGTGTGGCAGTTCAACCTGGTGGTTGCTCTGGTCTTCGCTATCAGCTCTATTTCGATGATCGCTCAATGGATGGCGATACCGTTACAGCATTTGGCACTGTCAAAGTAGTGACCGACAAAATGAGTACTCCTTATTTAATGGGCGCAACAATCGATTTCGTCGACACCATTCAGAAGCAAGGCTTCACGATTGATAATCCCAATGCGCAAGGTTCATGCGCATGCGGCGATTCCTTCAATTAATTAACTCGTAATTCGAAGCAAGCGTTTTACACTCCCGCAATGAAGATTGCCGTCGCGGGCTCGGTCGGTCGAGATCACTTGATGACCTTTCCAGGAAAATTCACCGACTCACTCGTTGCGGGTTCACTCGAAAAAGTATCGCTTTCATTTTTAGTTGATGGCCTTGATGTTCGGCGCGGTGGTTGCGCGGCAAATATCGCATTCGGTCTTGGCGTTCTTGGACTCAATCCAGTTCTTGTTGCAGCGGTCGGAAAAGATTGGGTCGATTACGAATCGTGGCTCACTCGTCATGGAGTAGTAACTTCGCATGTGCTTGTCTCAGAAAATCTCCATACCGCTCTCTACATGGTGACAACTGATACCGAGTTGAATCAGATCGCATCCTTCTTTCCCGGCGCAATGAGTGAAGCGCGCAATATTGAACTTGATCCAATTATGGAGAAGACCGGAACTTTTGATCTGGTCATCATTTCGCCAGATGATCCCGATGCGATGCTTCGCCATACTGAACTCTGTCGCACTCGTGGAATTCCATTTGCCGCTGATCCTTCACAACAAATGGCGCGTATGGATGGCGATGCCATTAAACAACTTATTGATGGCGCTACCTATTTGTTTATGAACGAATACGAGTTAGCGCTCGCCATTCAGAAAACTGGTTGGAGCGATAGCGAAATTCTCAATCGAGTTAAGACGCGCGTTGTCACTCTCGGTTCAAATGGCGCGCAAGTAGAACGAGTCGGCCACGAGAAAGTTGTTGTTGGCGTGCCACAAGAAGATGCAAAGATTGATCCAACCGGTGTTGGCGATTCATTCCGCTCTGGCTTCCTAGCTGGTGTGGCATGGGGCCTCAGCGATGAGCGATGTGCACAACTAGGTTCAATGATTGCTACCTACGTCATCGAAACCAAAGGAACACAGGAATATCGATTTACGCGCGAGACATTTTTGAATCGATTTAGAACTGCCTATGGTGATGCTGCTGCGGCAGATATCGCCTCGCATTTAGCTCGAATTACGACAGCGCCGCAATAGCTTTTGCGAGCTCCTCGCAATCCTGCTTGCTCTGATCTTCTCGAAGCGACATTCGAAGATTTCCTGATTGCGTAAGCCCCATCGCTTGCAGCACGTTACTGGGATGAAGTTCTGGCGTAATACACGCAGATCCCGAATCAACAAGAAAACCTAATTTCTCTAATGTGCGAAGTGCTTCTTCTGCTTCAATCCCAGGAACAATAAGTGAAACTTTTCTCAAGGTCCGCGGAGATTTTTCACCAGCGATAACAACATCTGGTTTGAGCGACTTCAAAACAGAAATAAAGTGTTGGTAATTCTCTTCAATCATCGAATCATTTCTTGCTGTCATTGTTTCTTCGAGTGCAAGTGCAGATGCAATAAATAACGGAACTGAAAAATCAGGAGCGCTTCGATAATCGGCAATCTGCGCACCAGGATTGCGCCACGCTTTCGAATTCTTGTTGATAACTAAGAACCCAATACCTCGTGGCCCACCCCAGGATGCTGGCTCCCAGATTGCGGTATCCCATCGTGGTGGCAACGGAGTAAAGGGATCGTTTGTCATATCAGCACAAATCGCGCCATTTATAGGGACGCTCTGTTGAAGAACGCCGGTCTCACGATTCGCAGATTGCCAAGCAGTTGCTGAATTTTCAGAAGTTATTGCTAAGTATGAAACCTGGCCATCGATATCACTTTCAAGACGAGTTGATCTTCCGCCTCGCTTTTCAAAGAGGGCAGCTGCGGCACCAGAAGTTCGTCGATCGGTTGCACCAAAGAAATAGTGAGTAGAAGTCTCGGTTAAGAGTCCGCTGATGCCGAGTGATAGCGCCGTTGATGTTCCGCCAATAATTTCTAACTCTGACGGGTCGATTGCGAGGTAGTGAGCGACTGATTCCTTCGCATGTGCGAGGTTGATGGCTACTTGTCGTGACCTATGGTGGAGCTTTTCTGGGCTCGGCCAATTTCGGCCGAAAATCTCAGTTAAATGCGCGAGGGTTTTCTCGCCCAGAGGGGTATCACTCTGGAAATCTCTTGTGACAGGAACCACCCTTGGAACGATACGCGCTCAATGAGAGATGTGCGAAATGGGCAGTTATCCTTTCCCAATGTTGACGCGCCGTGGAATTTCTGGGGCTCTAGCGCTTTCAAGCCTTCTACTTCTCACTGGCTGTTCGAGCGAAAGCGTTCCTACATTTGGTTTTGATCGTGGCATTGCTAGCGTCAACGATCATTCACTTCCTGTCTGGCAATTGTTCTGGGTATTAGCAATCATCGTTGGTCTCTTCACGGCCGGCCTAATTTTCTGGTCGATTGCATTCCATCGCCGCAAAGGCAATGAGATGCCAAAGCAGACCCAGTACAACGTTCCTACCGAAGTGGCGTACACACTTATTCCTATAGTGATTGTTGCTGTGCTCTTCGCATTTACCGCGAAAGCAGAGACAGCAGTAACAAAAGTTTCACCCGTTTCAACAGCTGGCGTTCATGACATCACTGTTAATGGAATTCAATGGTCGTGGCAATTTACTTACGCTGAAGCCGGTCCAAATGCAACAGTGACAGGAACTCCAGAAAATCCACCTATTCTTTATATGCCAGTTAACGAACCAGTTCGATTTACTATCACAGCTTCAGACGTTGATCACAGTTTCTATATTCCAGCCTTCATGATCCAACGCATGAATATTCCCGGCGCTACTTCGCAACTTGAATTCACTGCGAAGAAATTAGGGGAGTACCCAGGTCGATGCGCAATGCATTGCGGTCGAAATCATTCCGGCATGCTCTTCACTGTCAAAGTAGTTTCGGCAAGTGAATATCAGTCATACATCAATTCATTGAAGGCGGCTCAAGCATGACAACTTTTGCAACGCGTCCAACGACTTTGCCTCGCCAAGAGCAACTTCCAAAGACCTCTAAAGGAAGAGCTTTCGTATCGTGGGTTACTACTACTGACCACAAGAAAATCGGCAATCTTTACTTTGTTACCACCTTCGTCTGGTTCCTTATCGGAGGCTTATTAGCGCTCTTTTTACGAGCAGAACTTTTCAAACCTGGTCTGCAATTCCTTAGCAACGAGCAGTACAACCAGATTTTTACCATGCATGGAACTGTCATGCTCTTAATGTTTGCAACCCCGCTCTTTGCGGGTTTTGCTAATGCGATTATGCCGTTACAAATTGGTGCAGCAGATGTTGCTTTCCCGCGAATGAATATGTTGTCGTACTGGTTATTCCTCTTCGGCGGAACAATGGCATTTGCTGGATTCCTTACTCCTGGCGGTGCAGCATCATTTGGTTGGACTGCATATGCACCACTTTCAAGTTCACAATATTCACCTGGCGTTGGCGCAGATTTATGGATTGTTGGTCTTGCACTCGGTGGTATTGGAACAATTCTTGGTGGCGTAAATTTCATTACAACGATCATCACCATGCGCGCACCTGGCATGACGATGTTCCGCATGTCGATCTTTACCTGGAACGTGCTCCTTACTTCAATCTTGGTATTGATCGCCTTCCCACCGCTCGCCGCAGCGTTCTTGGGATTAGAAGCCGATCGACTCTTTGGTTCACATATCTTTGATCCGGCAAATGGTGGCGCTGTTCTCTGGCAACATCTCTTCTGGTTCTTTGGACATCCTGAGGTTTACATTCTCGCGTTGCCATTCTTTGGTATCGCATCAGAAATCTTGCCGGTGTTTAGTCGCAAACCAATCTTTGGTTATAAAGGACTAGTCGCAGCAACAATCGGAATTGCAGCGCTCTCTGTTGCAGTATGGGCTCACCATATGTTTGCAACCGGCCAAGTTCTCCTTCCATTCTTCTCACTGATGACATTCCTCATCGGTGTTCCAACTGGTGTGAAGTTCTTCAACTGGATTGGCACGATGTGGCGCGGAGCGATTACCTTTGAAACACCAATGCTCTGGGTTATGGGCTTCCTTATCACCTTCTTACTTGGTGGCCTCACCGGCATCATGCTCGCTAGCCCACCGCTTGATTTCTCAGTCTCTGCAACATATTTCGTCGTGGCACATTTCCATTACGTTCTCTTCGGCACAGTGGTCTTCGCAATGTTCGCTGGCTATTACTTCTGGTGGCCAAAGCTCACCGGACGTATGCTCAATGAACGCCTCGGCAAGATCCACTTCTGGTTACTTTTCGTTGGTTTCCATATGACTTTCTTAATCCAACATTGGCTTGGCATTAAAGGTTTCCCACGTCGCTACGCGGATTACTTGCCGGGCGATGGCTTTACCTTTATGAATGAGATTTCTACCTACGGTTCAATTCTGCTCGCGATCTCGATGATTCCTTGGTTTATGAATCTATGGATCTCGCGTAACGCACCAAAAGTAAATGTTGATGATCCATGGGGCTATGGCGCATCGTTGGAATGGGCAACATCATGTCCACCACCGCGACATAACTTCACCAAGATGCCACGCATTCGAAGTGAGCGTCCAGCTTTTGATCTCCACCATCCAGAATTCGCAGCAAAGGACAATCACTAACAATGCGCGCAACCTGGATCCTCTTCGCTTTCCTCACTGTTTTTTATATTGTTATTGATCTGATTTATTTCTTTGTTGGTGGCGAAGAACTTGGCGTAACAGCAATCGCTCTCTGCGCAGGTCTTGCGCTTCTTATTGGTTTCTATGTCTGGTTTAGTGAACGACGCCAAGGCGGAAAACTTCCAGAAGATAAACTCGATGGCGAGATCGCTGAATCTGCTGGCGAGATTGGATTCTTTAGCCCGCATTCATGGTGGCCACTCTGGGTAAGTTTCGCAATCATGGTTTGCGGAATGGGACTGATTGTTGGTTGGTGGCTCACGCTCATTGGCGTTGGCTTCTTGCTCGTCACCATTCTCGGATTCGTACTCGAATACGAATCACCTAAATATCAAAGCCATTAATATTTCCTGCTGATCAACTTTTCGTTAACCTAAGTACGTGTCTCCAGAAACTCGCTCCGAAATTCTCGATACCAACGACTCAAAAGTTAAATCAGCCCGGATTGAAATCGATGCACCAGCTTCGACAATCTTTCGCTTGCTTGCAGTGCCAAATCGCCACCCAGAATTTGATGGCTCCGGGACAGTGAAGGGTCAATTTACGGGGGACCAATACCTTTACCTCGGCGCAAAATTTGGGATGAAGATGAAACTAGGTATTCGATATCGAATTATCAATACTGTCGTTGAATTCAAAGAAAATGAAGTGATTGCCTGGCGCCATCTTGGGCGATGGGTCTGGCGCTATGAACTCAAAGAACTCTCACCTAACAAGACACTCGTTACCGAAACTTTCGATGGCAGACCATCGCCATTTCAATGGTGGCTTAATGCACGAAAAGCCTATGGATTCGCTCAAGTTGCAGTAGCTAAAACACTTGTGCGGTTAAAAAAACTGGCAGAAGGTCAATAAAAAACGGCCCGATTGCTCGGGCCGTTTTCTTTAAGAAGTTATTTACTTCTTGATTTTTGCAATTCGATCATCCCATGAGACGAAGTTTGCGACAGTTGTCTTGTCGTAGAAGATCGCCTTGGTTTGGATGGTCTTTGCTGGGTTCTCACCCTTCAGTGCAGCAATTGCGAGATCAGCAAGTGAGACACCGCTGGAAACTGGATCGTAATCCCATGATCCATCGATTTCGCCTGCTTGAAGTGACTTCACAGCTTCTGGCTGCATCTGGAGACCAATGACCTTGATCTTGCCATTCTTGCCTGCTGCTTGAAGTGAAGCGTAGATACCGAGAGCTGTTGGATCGTTGTAAGCAACGATTGCATCAATGTTCTTGTACTTCACAAGAGCTTGATCCATTGCTTGACGTGCACCTTCTGAATCGTCGGTCTTGTTATCTACGCGACCGAGATACTTGAAAGTTCCATCCTTCTCGAGTTCTTCTTTAAACATATTTGCGTGTGCTTCCAACGCTGCTACTGGGAATGCAAGACCCATGTAGAGAACGTTTCCACCTTTTGGAAGTACCGACTTCAACCATGCAACACGCTCTTGAGCAAGTGCGCGCTGTGGGAATGCATCTTGTACCTGTCCAAGTGATGGAGCTGGTGGAGCCATTGTTGAATCATCAACTGAGTAGTTCATCGTGATGACTTTGATTCCGGCATCTGCAGCTTTTTGAAGAGCTGGCTTGAGACCATTGGAATCAAGTGGGTAGATGATCATGGCTTTTACGCCCTTGGTGATCATCGCTTCGACGTCAGAGATCTGCTTGTTTCCATCGAGCTGTGCATCGACTGGATAGAAGCCATAACCTGCATTTGCAAGTTCTGCTTCAGCTGCAAGACCGATCGCCTTAAGGTAGGTATTCGCTTCAATTGGATAACTGAAACCAACAAGCGCACCTGCATTTTCATCTTTAGCCTTGCTGCAACCGGTGAGCACGAGTGCCGCGGCAGCGAGAGCCACAAGAAGAACGCGAGCCTTCTTCATTTTCATTGTCTAGCTTTCCTTTCGTTGAGCTGTTCGATTAGAGATTTCCAATCGAATGCGGTCAAAGAGCACCGCGGCTACCAACAAGGCACCAGTGACGATGTCCTGCCAGTAAGAATTAACGCCCAATATTGTGAGGGCATTGGATACAACTTTCAAGAAAAATATTCCGATAATAGTTCCAGTAATGGTTCCAACGCCACCACTAAGGCGTGTACCGCCGAGAAGAACGCCAGCGACAACTGCGAGTTCAAGGCCAGCACCAGCTGTTGGTGCAGCAGATTCCAAACGACCCACTTGCATAATTCCGCCGAGCGCAGCGCAAGCGCCAGAGATGATGTAGACAACGATCTTTACTTTGCGCGTATTGATACCTGCAAGTTGTGCGGCGTATTCATTGCCACCTACTGCATAGACATCGCGACCGAAGTAGGTATAACGAAGAACATAGCCAGCAACAATCCATAAGACCACCGCAACAATGAGGGGACCGGGAACTGGACCGACGTTACCGTCACCAAGAACTTTGATGAGCTTTCCGGTTTCAACAACTTGAGTTGCACCATTAGTTACGACATAAGCAATGCCTCGGAAAATTCCTAGTGCGCCGAGGGTGACAACGAATGGATTGAGATTCCATTTTCCAATGAGAGCGCCATTAAGTCCGCCAACGGTTAAAGTGACGATAACGAATGTTGCGCCAACTGCTGTATAGGAAGGCATCACCTTTGCAGTCACTGCGAGCAAAACTCCAGAATATGCAACAACGCTACCTACGCTTAAATCCAAACCTGCAGTAAGGATTGCAAAGGTCATTCCAATTCCCAACACACATGGCATCGCTGCTGCGCGAATGATGTTGTTGATATTGCTCTGACTGACAAAACCTGGCTCGAGTACAGCCATGATCGCCATAAGTACAACGAGAAGAGCAAGGAGGCCTGACCACGGAGGTAGTGTCTGTCGCTTCTCCTTGGAGAAGATATTGAGTTTCATCTATCCATTCCCTTCACCAGTTGCGGCAGCAACAACTCGTTGTTCGGTAGCTTCTTCGCGAGTTAAATCTGCAGTAATGACACCAGCGTGCATGACAAGGACTCGTTGCGAAATTTCAAAAATCTCTACAAGTTCAGACGAAACAGCAAGTATCGATAGCCCATCATTGGCCAGATTTCGCAGCAGTTCATAGATCTCAGCCTTCGCACCAAGATCGATACCGCGAGTTGGTTCATCAAGAATAAGGAATTTCGGGTTGATCTGTAGGCATCGCGCAATGATGACTTTCTGCTGATTTCCACCAGATAAATTCTTAATCGGTGTATCGATATCTTGGGTACGGATTCGAAGTTTCTCAACCCACTCTTTGACGATCTTGCTCTCTTTTGATTTCGAACGCTTAGCGAGCGCCACGTTATGCATCGCGATAGTGAGGTTCTCTCGAACTGACATTTCCAAGAAGTTTGATTTAGCGCGTCGATCATCTGGCACGAGCGCGACTCCAGCGTGCATCATCGCTTTCGGAGTTGGTGCTACCCACTGATCATTAACGAATACTTGTCCGGAATGTCGAGGACGGAAGCCGACGATCGTTTCAACTAATTCAGTACGACCTGCACCGGCAAGTCCAGCCATGCCAGTGATTTGTCCCGGAAAGAATTCGAGCGAAACGCCGTTGACCGCACCAAATTTATCCTTGAGGTCATCAACCCGGACGATTGGTTTTGTCGTTGCTGCACTTTTGACTGTCGTGTGCTTGCCTGCGCGCTGGAGCACCATTCGATCAAGTAGCCAGTTTGCATCAACATCTGAGGCTGGCGCAGTATCGATGAACTGTCCTTCGCGCAAAACTGTGTAGCGATCTGAGATATCTAGCATTTCGCGCATGCGATGGGAAATGAAAACTACTGCAACACCTTCGTCGCGAAGTTGGCGCATCACTCTAAAGAGTGAATCCACTTCATTGGGGTCAAGCGCGGATGTTGGTTCATCTAAGAGTAAAACACGGGTATCAAAGGAGAGCGCTCGCGCAATTTCGATGAGTTGCTGGCGGTTATGGGAGAGCGAACCCACTTGAATACTTGGATCAAGGTCAAGATCGAGGCGTTTGAGAAGCGTCGAACAACTCTTATTAGTGTCGGCCCAACTTATTCCAAATTTATTTCGCGCTTGGTTATGTCCGAGGAAGACGTTCTCCGCTGCACTTAAATGAGGAACCAGACTCAACTCTTGTGAGACAACTGTGACACCAAACTTCATTGCGCTTCGAACATCAGGGAATACCTGCTCTTGGCCGTCGATAGAGATCTGTCCTTGGTCAGGTTGAATAACGCCACCAAGAATTTTCAAGAGCGTTGACTTACCAGAACCATTCTCGCCAGCGATGGTATGTATCTCGCCAGGATTGAGCGTCAACTTCACATCGCGCAACGCTTGCACGGCACCAAAAGTTTTACTGATGCCGCTCATGGCGACGCGCGCGTTAGTGAGAGTTGCTGACATAGTTATGGACGAACCGAATCCTCAACAAGCTCTAGTTGATTGCCCCATGGATCAAGGCAGTAATTAATTGATTGACCAGCAGCCGGACCTTCTGTCATCACAATTGGTCCTGCCATAAACGTCAGACCAAGTGCAGCTCCTTTGGCAATGACTGCGCTGACGTTATCAACGCGGAATGCAATGTGGTGTCCACCGTAATCACAATTTCGTGGTGGTTGCTTACGTCGGTCATCTGGTCTGTCATATTGGAAAAGTTCTAAGCGATGTCCATTAGGAAGTTGCAACATCACAATAGTAAAGCGCGCATCAGCAACGTTGACGTGTGCGAGCGACCAATCTTTGCCATCAACAGCGGGAAAATCACGGGAATCAAATGGTCCTAATCGAAATACTTCTTTTGCTCCAAGAAGAGTTGAATAAAAAGTTACAGCTGCCTCGACATCGGGAACCGTAATTCCCACATGGTCGATACCGCGCAAACCTGGAATTGCTTCAGCCATTTCATCCTCCACGGTTCATCGATAGGCAATCGATGTTCGCTTCGTGCGATGTGTAATCCTTGCTAGCGGAGGTGGGTAGGTCAAGCATCGCGAGATAACATTTAGATTGCGAAGCAGAAACCCCAACGGCCTAGATTGTGAAGTGCGCTACCTTCTGCAGAAACTCGGGGGTAACGAGTTAGTGGTGACCGTCTCCGATTTCCAACATTTCTGACGGGGTCGGTTTTGCAATCTGTTCAGTGCCAGCTTTTGTAAGGCGAGCGCGAATCTTGCTACGAATTAGGCCCTGCGGATTGCGAACACCGTTGCCATCTGATTCAGGAAGTGCAAGTGGTGCCAGTTGTTCATGCTGAGTCAGCGTCCACTGTTCTTCTGGAGTTAATGGATCGTGTACTTCGACGAATTCTCCGTGAGGCAACATCATTAAACGACCACTCTCGCGACCATGAAGTACTGCTTCGCGATCTGCGCGTTGAAGTGAGAGACAGAGTCGCTTGGTAATAATAAAAGCAAGTGGTGGGAATACGAGGATTCCAATTCGCGAGAACCACATAATTTGATTAATAGTCAGATCAAAGTGTGTAGCGATCAAATCGTTTCCACCATTAAGCAACGTTGTTATGGTAAAGGTCAACGCCATTGCACCAATTGCAGTGCGATTGGGATTATTGCGTGGACGATCAAGTAGATGATGCTCGCGCTTATCTCCAGTCATCCAACTTTCAATCCATGGATAAAGCGCCATCAAAGTGAACATAATTCCCGGAATGATCAGACCAGGAATAAGAATGTTCCACGAAATCGTATGGCCGAATGCGTGAGTTTCAAGCGGTGGCGCCATTCGTACTAATCCATCAAGCCATCCCATATACCAATCTGGTTGTGAACCTGCAGATATTTGTGCAGGTGTGTAAGGACCGTATAACCAAATAGGGTTAATTGAGGCAACTGCACCAAGAAATGCCGTGAAACCAAAGACGATAAAGAAGAAGCCGCCAGCTTTCGCCATATAAACAGGCATCAATGGATAACCAACAACATTCTTCTCAGTACGACCTGGTCCTGGATATTGCGTATGTTTTTGATACCAGACCATCATTAAGTGAATTGTGATCAACGCTAAGAATGCGCCTGGGAGAAGAAGAATGTGTACGGTGTAAATACGTGGAATAAA
>Ga0214923_10007086_pt1 | contig 12335 bp, 20 predicted proteins | sample LL1510_MetaG_FD_177993 | JGI IMG/M metagenome (GOLD analysis project Ga0214923, IMG submission 177993) | Freshwater microbial communities from Lake Lanier, Atlanta, Georgia, United States - LL-1510 | ecosystem: Environmental > Aquatic > Freshwater > Lake | place: USA: Georgia | collected...
GGTCTGGAGGCACACCAACTTCTTCTGGTACACAACAAACAGGTGGGAGTTATGGTGGAGGATCGGGTGCTATTTCCTCAACCTATAGTTTTAATGGGACTTCTTATGCTGGTGGACCTGGAGCAGTTCGAATCATTTGGGGTCCAGGTAGGGCCTTTCCTAGTACTTTAACTTCTAATCAATAAAAAAATGCCTGATTTTGTAATTAGAGATGCTATAGTAAAAAATTTACAAATAGGCAATGTTACACTTGATATTGTCAGAACAAATTTGGTATCATTTTTAGATGCGGGTAATACCTCTAGTTATTCTGGTTCTGGAACTACATGGACAGATTTAAGTGGTAATAGTAATAATGGGACTTTAGTAAATGGTCCTACCTATACATCAGCCTCTCCTACTTATATTTTACTAGATGGTTCTAATGATTATGTAACTTTATCTAGTCTTAGCTTAGGCGCAAGTTCTTTTACAGCAGGAGGATGGTTATACTATGTAACTCTACCATCTTCTGCTAATAATTATTTTTCTATAACTAATTACGGTGATACTGGACATTCTGGGTTTTGGGCTATTTATGCTACCACTGCAGGTACATATTTCTGGTGCAGGCATACTGATGGTAGCACAACTTCTAGTACTCCTACTACCTCTATTAGTTCTGGTAGTTGGTATCACATTATGGCAGTAAGAAACACTGCAACAAATACAATAACTCAATATATTAATGGCACCTCTACTGGTGACACCTCATTTTCAGGGTCAAATAATTGCGCAGATGCGGGTTCTTATACTTGGGTAGGGGTACATTATAATACGTTCGTCACTAATATGAGAATTGGTGCATTAACTTTTTATAATAGAGCATTGACCCAATCAGAAGTACAACAAAATTTTAATGCTACTAGATCTAGATTTGGAATTTAAAGGAGATAAAATGTCTTTCGATTTTGATTTTACAGAAGAACAACTACAACATCTTATACCTCGTGTCAAAAATTTAAGTGAATGGTATGAATCATTAGTTGATGTGTTGCCTCAGTATGAGATTAATGATATTGCAAGAACAGCTGCATTTATTGCACAATGTGCACATGAATCTGGTGGGTTTACTATTCTATCGGAAAATCTTAATTATTCTGCTGATGGTTTAAGAAAAGTTTTCCCAAAATATTTCCCATCTGCTGAGATTGCACAACAATACCACAGACAACCTGAAAAAATTGCTAACCGTGTTTATGCAAATAGAATGGGTAATGGGCCCGAAGCATCAGGCGAAGGCTATAGATATAGAGGTAGAGGATTAATTCAGCTTACTGGCAAATCAAATTACCAAAGATGTAGTATGGCTATGTTTGAGGATGATACATTATTACAAAATCCTGATGTATTGACCCAACCATATTATGCGCTTCATTCTGCATGCTGGTTCTGGACTGCCAATAAATTAAATGAATTAGCTGATGCTCAAGATTTAAGAATGATGACTAAACGTATCAATGGTGGGTTCATTGGGTTAGAAGATCGTGTTAAACATTATAATCATGCCATTGAGGTATTACAAGGATAAACGTGAAGCAATTTAATCATGTAGGGACGAAGAAGCCCATACCTAAATTAGAAAGAGTAACAAGACCAGATGGCACCAGATATTATGTAACACCGGAGGGCAATAAGTATCCCTCGGTGACTACTATTTTATCCTTACATAACAAAGAAGATCTTATAGAATGGCGTAAAAGAGTAGGAGAGGCAGAAGCTAATAGAATTTCAAAAGCAGCAGCAGGAAGAGGTACTCGATTACATAATATAGTTGAAAAATATATTAATAATGAAGATTGTGAAATTCAAAATCCATTTGATCTAAAAAACTTCCTATCAATTCAACCAATATTAGAAAATATAGACAATGTACATTGTCAAGAACAACAAATGTATTCTAATCATTTGCGTTTGTCTGGTACAGTTGATTGTATAGGCGAGTATAAGGGCAAATTGGCAGTAATTGATTTTAAAACTTCATCGAGAAGAAAAGAAAAAGATCATATACATTCATATTTTATGCAATGTGCTGCATATTCTATAATGTACGAGGAAATGACAGGAGTTCCCATTAATAGATTAGTGGTAATTATATCTGTCGAAAATGATTACCCTCAAGTATTTTTTGAAAAGAGGGATAATTGGGTTAAGTATTTGTTGTTGTATAGAAACGAATACGAAAGGATAACTAGTGCTTGACAGACTAGTAATTTTCAATTAAAATTTTGAGGCTTATAGTCTAGCAGCCAGCATTGTTGGTAAGTGCCATTTTTGCGTCAAAGCACATTATGAAACACTTAAGAATGCAGGATATACAGTAAATCAGCTTCAAGATATTGGAAGAATTGCTGCAGTAATGACTTCGTCTTCTAGGGGGTTAAACAGTTAATGAAAAAATTAGCAGTTATTGGTAGAGGTACTGCAGGTAGTTTAGCAGTACCACATTTTTTGAATTGGACAGATTGGGAAATTGATTGGTATTTCGATCCCAATATTAAACCACAGGCTGTAGGAGAAGGCACTACAACTTTATTGCCTTTTGAATTGTCTAAAAATTTAGATTTTGGTGTTGAAGAATTAGAAAATATCTATGGAACATACAAAGGTGGTATTAAGAAAACTAATTGGGGAACCGCTAAAACTACATTTTATCATCCTTTTTTTAATGGCAGTGTAGGATATCATTTTAATGCGGTTAAACTGCAAGAATTTATTTTTAATAAACTAAACAAAAATCCAAGAATAAGATTCATTGATAAGAATGTAGATTTAAATTCTATAGATAGCGATCATATATTAGATTGTTCTGGAGCAAAAAATTTAGAAAAAGATTTTGTAATTAGTGATTTTATACCAGTTAATAGTGCTTACGTCACACAATGCTTTTGGTCAGGACCTAAATTCATATATACATTATGTATTGCAAGACCATATGGTTGGATTTTTGGGATACCTTTGTTAAACAGATGCAGTATAGGATATCTTTTTAATAGGCATATAAATAATATTGACGAAATAAAAGATGATGTTCAAATTGTATTTAAAGAATTAGATTTAATACCTAGTCAAGAAACAAATTTACTCTCATTTAATAATTACTATAGAAAAAAGAATTTTGATGGTAGAATTTGTTATAATGGTAATGCTAGTTTCTTTTTAGAGCCTCTTGAAGCTACAAGCATTCATTTTATGAGTGTGGTCAATAGATTAGCATTTAGTAGATGGAAGGAAGATTATCCTGAACAACTTTGTAATAATAATTATTTAAAATTTATTAAAGAGATAGAAAACGTTATTATGTTGCATTATGCTGCAGGTTCTAAATTTAAGACAAAGTTTTGGGAATTAGCTGAAAATAAAGGCATTGAAAATTTTAAATCATTTTTAAGTGCTGTAAATATCAATCATTTTTTAGATAATCCTCAGTCTGAAGTAAACATTGGATCATGGTCTAATAATTCATTTGTGATTAATTTATTGGGTCTAGGATTAGTAGAACAAATAGAAAAAGGAAAATTTAACTAGTACTATAAATAGTCTAGGGGGATAAATGACTAGTAAATTAAAAGTAAACGAAATATATAATGCATCAGGTGTGCAAACTATGTATTTTGATTCTAGTCAAGCTATAGTTTATTTACCCTCGGGTTTTATTTATACTAGTGTCGGAACTTCCAATGCTTATGGTACTAGAACATCCAGCAATACATCCCCATCTGGTGGAAGTGATGGTGATGTTCATTTTCAATACAGTTAAACTATGTGGAAATTTAAAGAACCTAAAAATCCTGCTCTAGGACAATATTGGATATCTGATCCAATCCCTCAAAATACTGAACAGTACAAATTTTTACAGTCTGGTAAAAACTACAAAAAGGGCAATGCCATTGTAAACCATCCTGGATGGATTTATGACAATGGCGCACTAGTTGATGATGATTATCTTTTTTATAATGAGGGATATAAGTTAGTTATAGATATACCCCCAACCTTTGATGCTAAAACTCATGCTTGTGATAAGAATGCTATTCATCTATGGGATGAAACTGAAAAAACTATTACAATTACATATACTGTTAGAGAAAAAACGGAAGTTGAAATTAATCAAGATATAAGTTTAGAATGGGAAAATGTCAAAAAAATACGAAGTAGTAAATTATCAAAACTTGATTCTGCGGTATTCATAGCAATTGAAAATAATTTAACATTGAGTCAAACATTTAAAGACTATAGACAACAACTAAGGGATATTACTGAAACATATACTGATCCTTATTTTGTTGTTTGGCCGGCTGAACCCGATCCCTTTACCTATTACGAATAATGCCAGTACATCTTAAGGTAGGTGGTATTTGGAAACAAATATCTGCTACATGGATTAAAATATCCTCAGTGTGGAGAAGCAGTACCATGTGGATGAAGGTCTCTGGTACTTGGAGATTAGCGGCATTAACTACTCCTGCCACTCCTACTTTATTACAAACTAATAATGCGGATGGTACTTATAGTATTTCTACAGGATCATATTCTGTGACAAACGGATCAGGTGTTCATGGAAGTACAGATTGGCAGTTGGCAGAAACATCTGATACAACCTTTTCATCTCCTGTTTATTCTAGCCTTTCTGATTCTACAAACAAAACAAGTATTAATTTGCATGATAAATCATTGCCTGATGGTAAGCAATACATTATGCGTGCTAGATGGATAGCTAGCGATGGTGGTACAGGAAATTGGTCAACTTCTTATAATGTTTTCACACCTCCTAATTTTAGTTTTACTGGGTCTAGTTATAATAGTCATTCATTTAGTGTAACTGCTTATAGTGGATTAAGTGGATTTACCCATAATACTTGCGATTACGCATTATCAAGAACATCGGACACTAGTTTTTCATCAACTGCTTATAGTGTGACTGCTCAGAATGCTTCTTCATATAGTGCCTCTACAAATTTAGTTGGTAATTCTAATTATTATGGAAGAGTTAAGGCTAATTTTTCCGGTAGTAGAGATAGTCCGTATAAAGTAAAAACAGTGACAACTGGTAGTTATACTTTTACTGCAACTTATACTTCTAATAGCACATTCACTGCTCCTTATGGTCCTTCTGCAGCTTCAGTATCAATATATGTGGAATGTGGTGGAAGTAGAGCAGGAGGTAGTTGTAACACCGATGGCTACGGTGCTAAAGTTGGAGGGAATGTAGAATTATCACATCTAACTAGTTATTATGCATATCCTGCTAATATAGGTGGTGGTGGTGGCTGCGCTTGCGGCGGGGGAGGTGGATCAGGTTCCGTATTTACTACTACAGGGAGTGCTGCTATAGTCATAGCTGGGGGAGGTGGCAGTGTAAGACAATGTTGTCATTGTTGTGGATGTGATTGTGATGGATGCGGTGGAGGTGGTGGTCTAGCAGGAGGTTATAATATTAATGGCTCGTATGGCTGCGGTTCAGGAGCAGGTGGAAGTTGGGGTGGATCAGTAAGTGGTACTAATCAAGTTTCAACCAGAGGTAATTTTGGAGCAGGTGGCGGATCTCCTTGTCAGGGTGGATCTAATTTTATTAATGTAACTCCTACAACAAATACGTATCATACAGGAAGTGCATATGTATATGTGTCTTATTAATTATGCAAGATATCAATATTTTTCCTACAACACTTGGTGTTGATTTTATCAATTTAGAAAAACATCTTCCCATTATTCATAATTGGATAAATAAGAATAAATTTTCTGTAAACGATAAATCTAATAATCTTAAACATTATCAAGATAATCCTATACTTGAATTTTCTAAATTAAAACTATTAAAACAAGATATAGAGCAAAAGGCAAATATTTTTTATAATGAATTATTGGGATTTAAAGAAGAATTATATATAAGTGATTCTTGGCTAAATGTTTGTCAAAAAGGTGGATTTCAGCCTGACCATTATCATACTAATTGTGTAGTCTCTGGTACCTTATATATTGAAATAAATGAATTGTCCCCGAGATTGAAGTTTAAAAATCCAAGATTATTATCATATCCTTTTACACCTGAGATAAAATGTGAAATGGGATTACAAACACCTTATAATTCTTTATGGAACTCTATAGGAAATTTAACTAATGGGTCAATCATATATTGGCCATCTTATTTAGTACACGGGTATGATGAAAACCTATCTGATAAAAATAGAATTTCCATTTCCTTTAACCTAAATATTAAAACTTCAAAGTTTAGATATAAAAATCCTTTTCAAAACTTATGGCAATAAAAAGAATAGTTATTAATCCAGCGCCGGGTCCTTTTATACCAGGCCCCGAACCAAAAGATTCAGATCACCCAATAATGGATCCTTATCCTGAAGTTGCTTATGCTGAATGGCCAGAGCCGTTAAAAACTGCTGTATTATCAGGTAGAGTAGATGTAACTACCTTGCCTTCTCCTATTTTCACTAAAAATCCTGATACGTCGGCTACTATGCCTTATATTTTAAATCCGTTGATAAACTTGTCAGACTATGAATAAACCATGTAATGAAAAAAATGAATCAGAAAATTTAGATCCTTTTCATGATGCCCCTGATTACATAAAGCAAGGTTTAATAAATGTGAAAAATATGGAGCACGTAGAACCTCCTCCACCTCCTCCTGTAATATATCCTGAACCTACATTAGCTCAAAAGATACACAATCTTATTGATTTTGCTAAAGAAGTGGCTCGGGATAAAATTGACGGCAAAGATGTAATTATATCGGAAGATCTTTTTAAGAAAAGATTTAATATTTGTATATCTTGTGATTATGTTTCAAAAGATAAAAGTATTTGTACAGCATGTGGTTGCGTAATAAATGTAAAGGCTAGATTTAATTCTGCTAGTTGCCCAAAAGGCTACTGGTGACTTTACCTTTAATACTAGATAATATATAATAATCATATAGTTGTATGAAGCAAACAGAAAATAATTTCTATTTGAAAGAAAACGATCCTCAAGTTGAGAAATTGACTAGAGGGCGTTTAATAGCAGTAAACCAAAATTGAGAAATCTGGGCAAGACCCGAGTTCGAATCTCGGCATCTCCAAGACGAGGGGGATGAATTGGTATCGATTGACTGTAAAGTATCTTTTAAGGCTGCTCGATAGGCGAAGGACGTAATCCTAGCAAAAGCAAATAGACGCAAACGACGACTATTTTTATCAGGACCTTAAGCTAGCCGCTTAAACCTGACGGGGTTTTGGCAGTTCACCTTGTTACCAAACGAACTGCCTCACACACAAGGAGAAGTAATGAAAAAGACGATTTTAGCATTAGCTTTAGCAACTGCTGCAGCAACATCACAGGCAGCAAACTTTGTTAGTTTCGATGTAGACCAAGTGACAGATACCCGCACCAAAGCAGGCAGTACTGCTCAGTATTTCCGTGCAGGAAAAGATATGATGGGCCTAAATATGGGACTTCAGGTTCGTACTGCAGTATTTGATAAGGGTGGAATGCTTAATAGTGTCGAAGCAACCGCAGGTAAAGACGTTATCAAAGGCGTCAATGTTTTCGGTGGCGTTGGTTATGATAACGGTTTTAACGGTAAAGTTAATGGCGACTTTACTTACGGTCTATTAGGCGTTAGCACAGGCGCACCAGTTGGTCCAGCATGGGCATTTGGTGGCGTCAAGACTCGTGTTAACTGGGATGACGCTAATCCTAAACAAACTGTAGCATTTGCTGGTGTAAGTATGCCAGTATCTAAGGCAGTTAGTGTTAGTGCAAGTCTTAGCCGTTCAATGCAGGACATTGAAGAAAAAGCATTTGGCTTTGGTGTACGCTTAAGCTACTAAATTAAGGTTTGGTGGAACCTGATAAACCACCATTTTTACACACAAACACAAAGGAGAAGTAAATGGCAAATATGACACCATTTGAGATACGTCTAGAGCTTTTAAAAATGGCAAAGGACATGCTCACTGAAGATTATTATGGTAGACGTGAACAAGTATCTAATGATTGGCAAGTCAAGGTAGACAATGCAAGACATGCTGGTCAAACACCTCCAGATCATCCTGGATTCCCCTCATACCCATCTGAATCAGATGTCATTTCAAAAGCAAATGCGCTTAATGGATTTGTATCCCAGATTCAAGCGGTAGAAAAACCAACCAAGAAGTAACGAATAGGGAGGGCAACCTCCCTTAGTAGGAGTTCTCATGGACAAAATAGTTAAAATTTTTCTAACTTGTCTTGCTGCTGTAGTTGTTGGGAACTTGTTTATGAAATTTATTGACTACAAGCTAGAAACACTAAAAACAAATAAAGTACAAACTAAGTATACTACAATGGCTGAACGTGAAAGACAACTTGAATGTTTAGCTAGAAATATTTACTTTGAAGCAGCAAAAGAATCTTTTGAAGGGAAAGTTGCTGTAGCTCAGGTCACAATCAATAGATCAGAATCAGGCATTTTCCCAAGTGATATTTGTAAAGTAGTATATCAAAAGAATGTCTTTATGGAAAAGGTAGTGTGTCAATTTAGTTGGTATTGTGAACCTCAAGCTAGTAAGAAACTTTTATCCCAAGAAGCATACAAAGAATGTTATGCTGTGGCTAAGAAAGTTCTATTGGAAGGATTTCGTTTAGATATTCTTAATGAGGCAATGTATTATCATGCTAATTATGTAAATCCTAAGTGGCGTAAAGAAAAAATAACAGTTATCGGAAACCATATTTTTTACAAATAAAATGAACATTCAAAAGACAAATAAAATAGTTATTCCTAAATTTGACCTACATAAAGTCATTGATTATTGTAAAAACAACTTAACCCAAGCAACAGCTGAAACTATAGCCTGGGTTGGAGTTCTAATGGTGCATGCTGCAACCATTCCGACCTTAGTTGCATTAATGGCTGGATTATCTGATAAGACTCCGCCGATTGAATTGGTTTTATTTATTTGGGGTGGGCTAGCATTGTTCTTTGTGAGAGCAGCTATATTGAAAGATATGTTAATGGTTATTACTATCGGCTTCGGTTTCATTGTTCATGCAGTCATGTTGTCATTAATTTTGTTCAAATAGTATAGACTTATACATATAAGTGTATTATAATAGGAAATAAGATGGATCCCATAACAGATAGTTTAATTATTACGAAGAAATTCAGATCACCTAATGAATTTTCATTGTATATTGAGAAAAGAGTGCAGGATACCAAAATCGGGTATATGGAAGCAGTTATTTCTTATTGTGAGGAAATAGATATTGATATAGAAAACATTGCAGGATTGATTAATAAGTCTTTAAAGGACAAGATACAGTTGGAAGCCGAAGAGCAGAATTTTTTGAAAAAACGAGGTAAACTACCTTTATGATAATGGACGCATTTGAAGTTTATAGATTTTATCTAGCGTTGAAGTTACATTTTACTACAGACAAATATGATGTCATTGAGCAGAAAGGCAAGGTGAGAGCAACAAGAACAGCTTTTCTTAAGAGAAAAGATTTATATGCCATTAACAAAATTGCTAAAAACTATTCAGATGAAGAAGTTGCTAATTTTTTAGTAGCAAATTTTGTATCAGGTGATAGGTGGGGTGGGGTATTTGATACTGAAGCAAATGATCGTTATGTTCAGTGGAAAAAAAGATTAGAGGCACTACAATATAATTTTGATAATGATTTAAATAAACTTGTCCAAGAAATGGAAGATAATAAAATTCATTTGGACAATCTTTTTACAGTCTCTAAAGGTCAGCATCCATATATAATAAAAGCGTATTTAAGAAAAACAATACATATTGAAACATTAGTAATATTGGATCAGATTCTAAACTTTAGAGATAGATTTAATCAGGAAATAACTGACAATGTATTATGGCCAGATGTATCTAGATTAATAGACAAATACAAACCTTTTCTTAAAGTAGATTTGGAAAAATATGAACGAATTTTTAGAACAATCATTGGACATATCACAACAAAAGATAATTGATATTGAGAAGAATATGGCTATCATTCAAGATAACATTACTCAATTGTCAGAATCTTTAAAAGAAACCCAAAGGTATTTAGTTAAACTCGCAGTTAATCAACAAGAAATTACTAAACGTGTTTCTCAGTGGCCCTACCTTGTAGTGTCAAATAGAGAAGACGATACAGCATAGGAGATATAGTTTTTCAAAATGAGCAAGACAAAACGTGATGATTTTGACAGAGATGTTAGAATCAAAAAGGTAGAAAAAGCTAAACATCGTATTGACAAGCATAGAAATTTATTATATAATATGGCATCATCTAGTAATAAAGAAGTAGATGATGCGTTTGATGAATTTTATGATTATGCATTTAGTAATTCAAAAATTAAAAAACGCTAATACAACGCTTATACAGTCGCTAATAAAGGAGCAATAAAATGGCATTTACATCTCTATCTGAACTTCGCAAATCTCGTGGTGGCTTCGATGCTTTGATGAAAGAGGTTGAAAAAATCTCTAATCCAGGTCAAGGCAAATCTGAAGACAATCGCTTCTGGCAACCAGAAGTAGACAAAGCTGGTAATGGTTACGCAGTAATTAGATTTCTTCCAGCACCATCCGGCGAAGATCTCCCCTTTGTACAAATTTGGAATCATGGTTTTCAAGGACCAGGTGGTAAATGGTATATTGAAAATTCACTGACCACTATCGGTAAGACTGATCCTGTATCTGAGCTAAATACTGAACTTTGGAATTCAGGTGTTGAATCTAATAAAGAAATTGCTCGTAAACAGAAACGACGTCTAACCTATATCTCAAATATTCTAGTATTGAAAGATCCTGCTCGTCCAGAGAATGAGGGTAAAGTATTTTTATTTAAATATGGTAAGAAAATTTGGGAAAAAATTAAGGATCAAGCAGAACCTCAATTCGAGGACGAGAAACCTGTTAACGTGTTTGACTTTTGGGAAGGTGCAAACTTTAAGCTCAAGATTCGTAATGTAGAAGGCTATCGTAATTACGATAAATCTGAGTTTGAATCATCATCATCGGTTTCTGATGATGATTCTAAGATTGAAGCTGTTTGGAAGTCGCAGCATTCTCTCAAAGATTTTCTTGATCCAAAGAATTTCAAATCTTATGATGAATTGAAAGCAAAATTAAATATGGTTCTTGCTACAGGAGTTGCGGCAGCTAGCAACAAGGCAGAAAATGTGGACTTGGGTGATACTATGTCCGGGGGTGAGGAAGTACGTCCTCCAAAGACTCAGGTCATTTCTAAATCCACTGTTCCGGCAAAAGATTTAGATTTTGATGATGATTCAGAGTCAATTTCGTACTTCGCTAAACTAGCAAACGACGAGTAGTCTTAGCTGGATTCGACTCCCGACACACTAATTGTGTTCTTGGATCGACTGAAGGATGACGAATTGTCAATTTTTAATTTTAAGGAAACAAAATGAAAACTTTAATTGCACTATTCGCAGCATTAGGTCTTTCCTTCGCATATGCAGCAGATGCTAAGAAAGAGGAAGCTAAAAAAGCTGAACCTGCAAAAGCAGAAGCTAAGAAGAAAGAGCCAAAGAAAGAAGAAGCTAAGAAGGAAGAGCCAAAGAAAGAAGAAGCTAAGAAAGAAGGCGATAAGCCAAAGGTTAAGCCAGTCGGTAAAGATGGTAAACCTGTGGACGACAAAAAGCCAGCAGAACCAGCTAAGAAGTAATTAGCAGTCCAACAAAAAAGGGGCCTTAGGCCCCTTTATGCCGTTAATTGTGACATATACATTCGAGTATAAGAATCACTATATTCTTCTCTTGGTCTAGCTCTTGCTCCTGTGTTTATTGATGCGGGCGCAGCTTGAGTTTGAGTAATAGTTGTTGGTGCATTAACTATATTTACCCTTGATGTATTATCTTTTTGTAAATTTAAATTTTCTAAATTTATTTTTTCGAAATCATTATTTAAATTCATTTTACTTTGAATGTTCGGATTCTTATTTAGATATTCGGTTTCATTTTTTATACGTTGTTTTCTAGCTTCATTTGCTATATTATCTAAGAATAGAAAACTTCCTGCTTTTTCCACACCTCTTGCTAACCCTGATTCTATTTTTTGACTAGTAGTCATTTTATCCCAATTTTCGTCATCTAACTGCGTTAGTTGCTCATCTTCTTCTTCAGTCATTTTACCTACACCAAACGACCCTAAAGAAGAATCAATTGCCATTCCAACACCAGCCATAATTGCTGCTCCAGGCAATGCTGCACCAATAGCTCTAGCGCCACCTAAAACCTTACCAGCAATTTTTCCTCCTGGTACAGGAGCGCTTTTAGGCCCAGATGCA
>Ga0214923_10007087_pt1 | contig 12334 bp, 11 predicted proteins | sample LL1510_MetaG_FD_177993 | JGI IMG/M metagenome (GOLD analysis project Ga0214923, IMG submission 177993) | Freshwater microbial communities from Lake Lanier, Atlanta, Georgia, United States - LL-1510 | ecosystem: Environmental > Aquatic > Freshwater > Lake | place: USA: Georgia | collected...
CTTCTTACGAAATATTAAGAACAGCTATAGATTCTGAAAGATATAAAAAAATAAAAGATTTATTACTTGAAGAAAAAATAAATTGTATAGTATAACATTCGGTGTACAAAAATATTTTTATTTTTTCTTAACTAAAAAAAGTTAAGAAAAATAATATGAAGTAAATTTAGATTAAAATCGAGACTAAAGGATAAATATAAATTAAAAAACTATTTTTCTTAATAATATATAAATGAAATTAATATTTATCATAATTTTTACTTTTATGATATTATTATACTGTATAATTAATTTATATATTATTAAGAAAAGTAAAAATGAATATTACAAATGTTATAATAATAATAACTCTCAATATATACAGAATGATTATATTATACGGGATGATTTTAAAAATATATTTTGCTTTTGGAACGATAAATTTCTCCCTCCTTTAATTAACGAATGTGTTAAAAAAATAAAATATAAAATGCCTGAATGGACTATTATATTATTAAACGATAAAACAATTTTTGAACTAATAAATAAAAGTGATTTACCTGTAAATTTACCAAGTTTGAATATACAAGCAAAAACGGACTGGTATAGATTATATTTACTTTATAATTATGGAGGGTTATGGTTAGATATATCTATTGTGCTTAATGACCCTGAAGAAATTAATAAAATGTATAAAAAGGTTGCTTATGAAAATATAGATATTGGTTGTTTTTCTTTAGAAAAACACAGTTTTTATTTTAACAATAATAAATATGTATGTATTGAAAATTCGTGTTTATTAACAAAAGCAAAGAATAGTATTATTAAGTTATGGTTATACGAGTTTGAGTATGCTATATCAATTGGATTTAACCAATATTCAGATTATATTTATAAAAATAAGTTTGTACTGACTAATACTCCAATATCAAAAGGAATATATCACACTGCTTATAAATGTTTTATGGTTATTATTCAAAAAAATAATATAGACTTTAATAAGATATATATGAGAGACGCTGAAAAAACAATATTTAAATACCATATGAAATTTGATTGGAATTCAAAATTGATAATAAATAAGTTAATAAGAAGTAGAGAATATTGTAATATTAAAATAATAGGAGATGATAGAAAATATTTTGATAATAATATTCATTTTCTTAAAATATTTTTAAAAATGTATTTTGATATTGAGTATTGTTAATAAAAAATATTTTATTTGTATTTTAAAAATTAAAAATTAAAAATTAAATAATGATTATTACAAGAACTAAAATAAATTGTGTTAAAAAAATACAAAAGAGTATTAGAGGTCATCTTATAAGAAGAAAATTAAATCCTTATAAATATATTAAATATTATTACAATAGATATTTAAAAAAATATGGTTGTAAATTACCTTCTGAAAAATCTCCTTTTGGAAAAGCTTTAGAGTATCTATATATAAATATTAAAAAAGAAAATAATATTAATGATATTAAAAATTATGTTTTAGAAAAAAATTGCAGTCTAAATGATAAAGTATCTGATAATTTACAAATAAGACATCTTGGATTGCAATACGGTTTTAATATGTTAAAAGGAAATGATATTAAAAATTCAAATCAAAAAATTAAAAAAAGTAATTACTGTTTAATTAATCTTACAAGTAAACATATTAATTATTTAAAAGAGAAAAGAAGTGGAAAATTAAATAATGAAAATTGGTATGAATTAAAAAAAAATTACAACTTTTGTTGTGCTAATTGCGGTAATGAAGAGGGTAAACCTATGAGATATAATCATAATAAATTAACTGATTTGCAACAAGGGCATATGGATCCTCGAAAATCTCTCACATTAGAAAATACAATACCTCAATGTAGTTATTGCAACCAACAATATAAAAATACAGCTATATTCAATAAAAAAGGAATAGTTATTGAATTTAACAAAAATGGATTTTAATTTTATACTAAAAATAGTATAAAATTAATATTTTTTACCTTCTTCTAACACTTTTACTTCTTCTAACACTTTTCTTTCTTTTACTTCTTCTAACACTTTTCTTTCTTTTACTTCTTCTAACACTTTTCTTTCTTTTACTTCTTCTAACACTTTTCTTTCTTTTACTTTTACTTTTACTTTTACTTTTACTTTTTCTGAGACTTCTCATTCTTTTTAAAGGAGATTTACGTTTTCTTGAACATAAATTTTTTATTTGTTTTTTTGATAATTTTGACGCTAAAACAGGTGTTTGAGAATTTATTCTTATACTAGGTCTGCAATAAGGATATTTTTTTTTCCAATTAGATATAGATAATTTTGATCTTCCGCATTTAACCTTTTTTGGAAGTTTGCATACATCAATCCATTTTTCTTCCATCCATCTTGATATACCTGAAGATTTCGATTTCGATCCTCCTTTATATTTTCCTCCTTGTCTTTTATATTCTTTAACTAACCAAGCACTTCCATAAGCAGAAGGCCATTTTTTAAATTTTCTTTTGGCTTGACTTTTTATTTTATTATAAAGTTTTTTATTCACTGGAACCGATTTGGATGTCATTTTTATTTAATGAATTATATTCATTTTTTTTATTTAAAATTATTATATCCAATATACCAATTAAAGTTTTTATATTTTGTTGATAATTTCTAATATTTGCTTTATTCCACCATTCCATTAAATCATCTCCGACATACCAACAACTTCCTTTTAAGTATGATTTGCTATATTTAGAATTTAATTGTTGATAGAATGGTTGAATTGTTTCAATTATATTTTTAATATCAAAATCTCCTAACATTTTATCTTATATATATTATAATATATATAAGATAATTTTTTAAATTTATAATTTTATAATTTGATCAAATACACCTTCTATAACTTGATGAGCGACAACAAGAACTGTAGTAGATTTAAAATTTTCTTTTATAGTATCAAATACAGATGTTGCCAATTCTTGATTTAAACTAGATGTGCATTCATCTAATAATAATATTGGACTGTTAAACATTTCGCATAATGCCAATGTAAATGCTAATACTATTCTACTTATTTCTCCTCCACTTAAATCATTTAAGTCGCATTCATTCCCTTTATAATCTATTTCAATATTTATTTGAGCCTTATCTAATTTATTATCATTTTTAGCTTCTTTAAAACTTAATAATTTTACAATAATGGGATTATCTATAAAAAAATTATCTAAATATGCTTGAGCGTGAATATTTATAGATTCAATAATATTATACATTGCTATACTTTCTGCCTGTAATATATTTTCTTTAAATAAAAGTACAGCATTATATTTTTTTCTTTCATACATTTCCTTATCCTCTAATTTTTTTATTTTAGTTTTTAGAGATTCATATTTTTCCATATCTATTAAATAATTATTATACTTTTCAATATTTTCTAAAATTTTTATACATTTTTCTTTTTTTATTTCATTCTCATTTATAATATTTTTATTTTCATCTATTATCAAATTTAATTCATCTAAAGTTTTTATAGATGAGTATTTATCTATAAATTTAGTTTTTAATTCATCTATTTGTTTTTTATATTTTAAATTATCTTCTTCTATTTTATTTCTTTTTTTATTTATACGTTCTAATTTTTCTTTTATATTCTGTTCATCTATTATAATATTTCTTAATTCTTCTTCTGAATATTTATTATCGTATATTGTAATATCATTTAGATTTAAATTATTTATTTTTTGTTTTAACTTTAAAACATCTTTTTGAAATAATTTATACGATGATGAGAATTCATCATTTTTTAAAGACTCTATAAGAGTTTGTTTTTTATTTTCTAATCTTAATTGTGTTTTATAATAATTTTCAAGATTTTGTAAATCTTCTTCCACGCTTATATCATTTAATTCATCTTCATACTGACTTAATATTGATTCTATTTCTTTTTTTATTTTTCTTTGTTGTATGATTATATTTTCTTCATTTGGTATACTAAGTTCAAACTTTTTTATTTTATTATTTAAATTTTTAATACAATCTGTTACTTCTTTTTCATCTATATCATTTATAGTTTCATTTTCATTATTAATACATAATTTTTCATTTTTAAAATGTAAATTACTTTTACAAGAAGGACATGAATATATTTTACCTTGTTGTTTTATAGTATCTAAGATTTTCTTTTTTATATCTAATTCTGTTCTATAATTTTCAAGTTCTATTTTCATATTTTCAAGTTCTTTTTCAGTTATACATACTTCCATTTGTTTTTCTAAAAACGAAACTCTTTTTGCATCTTTTAAAATATCTTTTGTATCTTTTATAGATGATTCGCATTCTTCTTTTGTATATTCTTCCCATAATTTAGAATCGATAAATGATATTTCTTTTTCATATTTTTCTATTTCTTCATTTTTCATTTGCTCCAATTTTTTCACATCATCATTATACTTATTATTAATAGTTTCAAATTCCTTTCTTGATAATAAAATATCTAATCTTTCTTTGTATTCTTTTAATTTATCATCCCCTTGATACACAATATCAGATTCTTCTATAGACAAATTATTTAATTCATCACATAAAGAATCAATAAAATCAGTTTTTGATTCAATATAAGAGTTTAATATATTTAATTCATTTATTTCTTTTTGTGTTTTATTTATAGTATCTTTAGCTTTTTTTATACGTTTATCACAGTTTATATTTTTTATTTCTTCATTTTTTATATATTTTTCATAAATAGTATTATCTTTACATTTAAAAGGACATTTAATTTCTTCTGGCTCTTTTAATTCTTTTAAAATATTTTTTGCCATTTCTAACTGATACATAGTTTTATTCAATTCTTCGTTTTTTTGATTTATTAAATTTTTACATTTATTTTTTATATCAACTAAATTAACATCTTTAAAAGCAAATTTTTCTAAAAATTCTAATTTACTAGTTGGATTCATTAATATAAAAGAATTTAAGGCTAATTGAGCTATATAACTTGTAACATTAAAAGCATCTCCAAACTTTTTATTTATAATATTTTGAGCTATTTCATCTTCGTATTCATCATTTATAACAACTCTTTTCCTTTTTGTTCTAACTATTTTCATTCCATCATATTCTAATTCAACAGTGCAATTTGACTTTCCATAATGTTTTACATTAGATCCAGTTCCATACAAAGCATATTGTATGGCCATTAAAATTGTAGATTTACCAGACCCTGAAGAAGCTGATATTAAAATAAAATTATTATCATCAAATTCAAATATTTTTTCCAAATAACATTTGAAATTTATTAATTTTAACTTCATATTAAATTATTTTAAATATTTATCTAAAATAATTCATTTTTATATTTTGATATTATATTGTTTGCCATTCTTCTTCGGTACTTACAGGACTAATACTTTGATTATTAATATTTATAGGACTAATACTTAGATTATTAATACATAAATCATCTTTTAAAGGTATTATATACAAATTATCATTAGTTGTTTCTTCATATAAATTTTCTTGAAGTTTAGAGTTTTTATTTTCTATTTTTTCTTTAAAAGAAAAATAATCATCGTGTAAAATTGAGTTAGAGATTACTATTTCTTTTAATTCATCTTCTTTTTTAAAAATAGTATTTGATATTATTTCATTTTTTAATTCTTGAGCAGGTTCATTATGTGTTAATTTTTTATTTATTATTATTTCTTTCAATTCAATAGGCTTAAAATCTTTTTTTAAAATATTAATATAGTTTCTTAATTTTTGTTTTCTATAAAAACGTTGCAATTTAAGAATACTGCTTTCTTTTTCTTTATATTCATTAATCAATTCCAAATTTATACATGAAAAATTATCATTTGTAATATTATTTACATATTTAATATTTATTTTATTTACCATATAATAATTATTGTAAAATATAAAATTAGTACTAGATATATTACTTAACTTATTATACATAACCAAATTTGCATTTTCAAATATCTTTAAACGTTTTTTAATATTTGGTAATATATTAAGATTGAATTCACTTTTAAAATCTCCTACAATAAAAGTTTCATATTTTTTATAATCTTTATTTTGCATAAATTTATTTTGTAAATCTTCTTTTAATCTAACTATTTGTTTCATCTGTAGTAAATAAATATACTCAGGAGCATCATTAATCATTTCTACGTTTATTACTGCTATTCCATTGCTTTTATTTTTTGATTCATAAAAAGCCCATACCAATCCTTTATTGAATAATCTTTGTTTAAAAGTTCCTTCGTAATTAACATACCAAGGTTCATAACCAGAATCAAGATGTTTTTTATTTGAATATATTGTACATCCACTATCAAATAAAGGTTTTAATAGATATGTAGATTTCAAATTAAAAATACTTGGACAAGAACTATTTTTAATATTATACTTAAATATTTCATTATCACTAAATAAATTATTTTTAACATCCCAAAAACCAATATTAAAAATTGGAATTTTTCTTGATATTAAACTTGTAAAAAAAGAAATAATTTCATAATCATTCGAATTTAGAGGGTTATTTACGAATCTATTTATTACAGATTGTAAAAATACTGGATTACTTTTTTTGGATAATGTATAAGATAATAAATTTGATAAATATCCTAATAATCCACATCTGTAACCATACATACCTTGGACACAATTTATAATTAATTCATCATCTTCTATAGTATAATCTTTGTTATATATATTTTTCATATGATTTTTATATTCAGAAATAGTCTTTGCAACATTATTTGAATATAAAGGAATTGTATTTATATTGCAAGACGTAATTGATTTTACACTTAACATTTTATTATTGATCAAAAATCTTTAAATTAAAATAAAATTGAAAATAAATTTTTATTTATCTAAAATAAATAAAATATAATATGGTTTTAAAAAAAGGTGGAAAGAAAGGAAAAAAAGGAAAGAATAATACATCTATAGAAAAAATTAAAAGAAAATTAATCTTCAAAGAAGAACAACAAGAATATTGTCAAATTACTAAACTTTTTGGAAACTGTAGAGTTGAAGGAAATTGTTTCGATGGAAAAGTTCGTTTATGCATTATAAGAGGTGGAATAAAAAAGAAAATGAGAATTCTAGTCGGAAGTGTAGTTATAGTAAGTTTAAGAGATTTTGAGGATGGTAAATGTGATATAATTTATTTATACGATAAAGATGAAATTAAAGATTTAATTAAGCTAGGAGAAATTCCTGATAATATAAATTTATCAGATGATATGGTTGTAAATGATAAAATTATTGATATAGGAATAGATATTGAAGAAGCAGATACAGAAGATGATACTGAAGATTCTAGTAAAGAAATAAAAAATTTTGAAGATACTTTTGAAACAATATAATAAGATTGTAATTTATATTAAAAATTAATATAAATTAATATGAAAACATTTCATCTATATGTACTTTCAATTCAGGTTGACTTAAACACCAATCTGTATAAGAAGATAATAAATTTACCTGTCCTAAAGTATAATAAAGTAAATATGGCGAATTCTGCATACCGAAATTAAAATTTGGAAAATTTGCAAATAATAAATTTTCATTTGTACCTATTTGCGATTTAATTTCAGGAGGTAATTGAGAATTAAATTTAGAGCTTTCTTCTAAAATAATAAATAATACATCTACAATATAACTTGAAATACCATAATTTTTATTTTCTAAAACATTTAATGAAGCTCTTGCAAAAGATGGTCCTCCATCTTTAAAAGTTTTTTGAAATTGCGGATATATATTATTAATATAATCTTCGCTTGAAAAAACTTTTACATCATCTAAAGCAAGTATACTATATTTACAATATAGATCATTTAATACACCGAATAATGGCTTTATAGTTGTTTCGCAACCTTCTGGATTTAAAATATTTGCATTTACAAAAGATATTATATGTTTTACACCTCTTGATAATAAAGAAAGTATTCCGGAATTATTAGAAAATGCACCATCTCCTAAATAATATTTTTGCAAATATAAATCTTTTTCAGATTTTATAACAATATTATAATTGCTTAAAAAAGCATCTAAACTTTCAGGAAGTAAATTTCCAATATATGGTATAAGATCTGGTTCGTAAAAAAAAGATGCAGTTGCCCACGAACTGGTTCCTATACTATCTGATAAATTTCTTATATCAGATGATAATATATATGAATTTATAATTGGTGAAGAAATATCTGTAGATAATTTTTTTGGAATACTTGTATTTCCAAATGCAAAATTTTCAATAACTGTACCTCCTATAGTCTTATCATTTTTAGATATCTCTTGAACTATACCAGAATAAAGAGGTGTTAAAGGTACACATAAATATGGATATTCTTCTATATCATCAAATAATAAAGTAGAATTACATATCCAAAATGGCATATTATCATTTAAATATAAAGGATAACCTAAATCAGGATTTCTTTTATATATATCATCAGCGTGTCTTTTATTTAACGCAATGGGAACATTTTTATTAAGTCCTAAAGGTTTTAAAATATAATTAAAAATTATTTTATTCCATAAATTATCAAAAGCTACACCTGAAAAAGGTGTTAAATATTCTTGTAATAATTCATTAATACTTGTTGAAAAAATATTCCCTAAATAATTTTGCAAATCTTTATTCTTATTGTTTAATTCATTTAAAGTCATAAGTGAAGGATCAGGTATATTATTTTTGTCTAATCCACAACTTTTACCCATCGCTGTATCAATATCTCCATATGTTTGATAAAAAGAATATACCGAAGAAAACCATGATCCACCTGATACACTTGATATATATTGAGCTTTATTTTTATATCCCATTTTATTTAATGCTCTAAAATAACCCATACTTATACAAAAAGATCTTGTTCCTCCACCAGATACACAAATGCTGACTTTATTTATATTTGGAACTTTATTTCCGTATAAATTAGAAGAATAAAATTCAGGAAAAGATAAATTTCCAGAAGGAGAAATAGTATCCCATGATTTTGCATAATATATATTTTTTATTGAAGATGGAGTTGTATATTGTGGATTACGTGTATTTATAGGCGCAGCAGTTATTTGTGAAAAATCTTTATTAGATTTATTTTTATTTCTATGATTATAAAGATATATTATTAAAAATAATAGTAATATTGATAATAAAATTATTAATATATAAATTCTCATTTTTTATATATAATATTATTTAAAATATATTATTTAAAGTTTTTATTATTAGAAATTAAATATGGACGAAAAGACATTAACTTATAAAAAATATAATAATACTTCTTTTCTTGTTAATGGTAATAAAGAAAAACATCATAAATTTATGAAAACTTTAAACGGTAGATGGAATTCAAGAGTTAAAGAATCCGAACCAGGATGGACTGTACCTATTGAAAAAGAAAAAGAATTGAAAATATATATAGAATCTCTAAATGTGGATAATTTAAATAAAAATATTAAATCAAGAAAATCTCAAAATAAATATCATAGAGCTATAAGTGTAAGTAGTAGCGAAGACGAAGATGAAGATGGTAATTTATCTGTTGAAGAAGATATAAAACACATTGAACCAATGATTGAAAAAAAGATTGAACCGATAGTTGAAAAAAAAGATAAAAAGGAGAGAAAAAAAGAAGTTTCAAATATTGAAAAAGAAGTTTTAAATAAAAAAATACAACAAGAAAAGGAAAAATTTGAAAAGGAAAAAGAAGCTTTCGAAAAAAGAAAAATAAATGAAAAAGATGATAGTGATAATCCATTACAATATTATAAATCTTTTAATAAGAAACCCATAGATTTTAAAAGTATAAATAATTATATATCAGATGAAGAAGATAAATTTTCATCTTCAGCCAAATCAGAAAGCTCAGAGGATAGTTTTCCAAGTCCTAAAACTCCAAAAAAACGTAAAAAGTATTATAAAGAAGAAACTAGAAATAATTATGATGATTTATTTAGCGAAATGAAAAATTTACAAAGACAAATATACGAAATGCAAATTGAAAATAAAAAATTAAAATCTAAAAATTTAAAATAAATTTATAAATGGATAAGTTTCCCGATTACCTAAATGTTTTAGAAAAAGATAATTTTAAAAATATAAAATACAAGCGATTGGAAAATATTTTTAGAGAAGATGTTTTTGTTCACTTAATAAACAGAAAGGATGAAAATGATTATATAGATCTAGATAAGTATTATTCTCACTTTGATAAAAACGAACTTTCTAAAATCTTTTATAAAGTTACAAATGAAATACATGAATTAGGATGGAAAACAAAGCTATCATTTGGTGATACTGGTTTATTTATATATTCAACCGAAAAACCACCTTCTTCTTGTTGGTAAATATTAAACTTGTAATTAGTTTAATATTTTTAATATTCTTCTTTACATTCTTCCTTAATTCTTTTAGACTCTTCATATTCTCTTTTTTCCTTTTCTTCAATTAATATAGGAAGACATTTTTCACAAACTCTTAACCATCTTTCAGGTACTGGCATTCCAGATTTTTTCATATTTTCATATGTTTCAATATTTGGAATTGCAGAAAAACATTTTTCACATGGTATAATTTCATCTTTTGTTCTAACTATAAAACCTGCTCTTGTATATATTTCAGCAAACATATTTGTTAAAGTATGTTTATCATCATTTATAATTTTTTGAACAATAACCATTTGACATTTTTTTATATTGTATTGTTCTGTAATTTTTTCCCAATTACTTTGCAATTGCGGATAATCTTCAGAATATTTTTCCAGATATATTATTATCCATTTAGGATATATTTCATACAATAAATCATTTATATCTTTCATCGTTGGACATTTTTTTATCCTTTCTATAATTTCTTCTAAATTTGGCGGGTCAATAAATATATCTTCTTCTTCCATTTTATTTAATATTTTCTTTATTTATTAAATATGTATTAAAAAAGAAATTAAATTGATATTTAAATATTATGTATTTCCAATATGGAAAAGTTATGTTAGTAAAGAAACACTAAAATTAAAAGAATATAGAATACTTATGGATAAACACCTTACGGTAAAAAATATTGTAATGCTTTTTGTCAAAAAATTTTGAACTTAGATGGTTTTTATGAAAATAATGCAAGTTGTAAAGAATCTTATAATTTTATGATTAAAATTAAAAAATGGTTCATTCTGCAAAATTTTAATAGGTAGACGGGAATTTTTATTTTTTTCTTAAATTTGATATATATATATTTCTATTTTGTCTAACAATACCTGAACCAAAATAATTATCTCCATTTTTAATTAAAGGTGAAACTAAAGTACATAAGTTATTTTTACATACTTCTTCACAGATTTTTGTATCAACAGGACTATCATTTATAATATTATTTTTTAATAACTTTTCAGCTATACGCCATGTTATTGCATATGCGTGAGTACAATTCGGTATAGTATTACTTATTTTTATGTTAAAAAATTTGTTATGAGAAGATAATTCTTTGTTCTCATCTAAACATGCCCCAAAAAATATTATCTGAGGATTTCTTTTTCCACACAGAGATTCTATCATTCCTTCTCCAAATTGTTTTTGAGTAGTTTCTTCAGGTATATAAATATCATCTTCAAAAATTAAAGTCCAAGGTGTTTTATTTTTAACTATATGTTCCCATATATATCTATGAGACAAAGCACATGCTATTTCTCCTTTTGATAATTTCGTATTTTTTTTATTAAATTCTCTATTTACAATTTCATTGTTTTCAGCATCTATAGCAGAAAATCTTCTTGATCTTATATTTAACCTATTAAATTGTTTAATGACATTTTCATTTCTATCTTTTTGTTTGTCTAAATTTATATACCATACATTATCTTTAAAATAATCTGTTATAAAATTATCTGTTAAAATAGGTACAGGACAATCATTTTCATAGTCATTTAAACTAGGATTAAAGTTCCATCTAAAACCAAAATTATTAGACATCGTATCATCATAATCTAATTTTTTAGACAATATCCAACTATCTCCATAATGTACATTTAAATATTCAATTGGAACTATCTTAAAATTTTCATTTAAAAAGTTCACTTCTTTAAAGTCTATTTTAGGATATTTTAATCGTGATTGAATATCATATTTTTTACCTTCGTAACATGCATACCAATAAAAATTATTTGTTTCATACATAATAAATATATCTAATAGGACTTTTGAAATATTGTGTTTAAAAGTATACTCTAAACCATCATTTAATTTACCTCTTTTAATAAAAAGTGTAAAATTGTTTGACATAGCATTTATTATATCATTTTCTGATTTAATATCTTTTCTAAAAACAAATAAATCTATATCATTATCATGATCTACAAATTGTTTTTCACGATAATAT
>Ga0214923_10007088_pt1 | contig 12333 bp, 7 predicted proteins | sample LL1510_MetaG_FD_177993 | JGI IMG/M metagenome (GOLD analysis project Ga0214923, IMG submission 177993) | Freshwater microbial communities from Lake Lanier, Atlanta, Georgia, United States - LL-1510 | ecosystem: Environmental > Aquatic > Freshwater > Lake | place: USA: Georgia | collected 2015-10-15
TATAATGCTGGACTTGAGTTTGTAGATTGAGTTTTTGGATGATGTCTGCGGTGCCGTCGCCGAAGTGGGCATCTAGGTCTAAAATCCCAATTTTTTTGTAACCCTGTCTTAAGAGCTCCACTGTGGTCACCATGAGACCGTTGAAGGTGCAAAAGCCGCTGCCGTAATCGTATCCGGCATGATGAAATCCGGAAGTGAGTGAGCAAGAGGCAGTAGTGTTTTGGATGGCATAGAGAGCTGCAGCTACCATGGAGCCCGAGGTCCAGGGAAGAGAGTCTGCGATTTCTGGAAGGCGATTTCCAAATCCATTTGGACGGGTGCCGTTAAGAACCTCTTTGACGTAATCGGGATGGTGAACGCGGCAAAGCATTTCCTCTGTGGCCGGGGGAAAGTTCTCCTCGATGACGACACCCGGGAGTTTTGAAAACGCATCGGCCACGAGCTGCGGTTTGGTGGCGGAAGGGGAGAAACTGTCGTTTTTCTTAGCCGTTTGGCGAGGATGATAAAAAACTTTGATCATCGGGGCTCCTGTTTCTGATTTCAGAATAGAACAGGGCTGTGACATGTGGGGACGTGGGGGGAGGGGGGATATAACTGATTGTGAATAAAAGCCTTAAATCATCTTGGGGGCGCCTGCATGAATATAAAGGTTGGAGTTCGAAAGTTTGAAACTATGAGTTGCGATTAAACGGACTATAAGTGTCGATAGCAAATGTGAATTCCCTAGTTCACGTCTTCGTAAAAACTAAGTTAATTCGATTAATTTTTTTAAGACTCAATTCATTCCAGGGAATTCCGTGGCTCGAATAAGCTGGCTTAAAGTCTGATTTGTTCATTTATCCAATCTAATCCATAAGTCCCCAATAATTCCTTTACCTTAGTGAACGTTCCTTTTCTCGCCTCTTCATAGTCTGATTTTTCGAAGCGTTGTTTCTTTAGTAATTTCAAAATTACGGACTTTTCTGGCTCGTCATCTGTCATAGTGTTTACTTTGTCATTGAGAATTAGCTTAAGTGTGTCGCCTGAGTTATTGGTCCAAATAGAATATCCCACTGCTTTTCTCAGATCTTTCAGGTCTCTTTTTCCTTGTGTTCCAGCTTTGATTTTATTTAAGTAGAGTAATAGGTTTCCACCTAACTGAGCTGCGCGATTACCGTAAATCATGGTGAAATTATCTGCATCATTTTTTCGTACAAGAATGTGTTCCCAAAGAAAAAATTTCGGACCGTTTGGTATTTCTATTCGATAGCTTCGATTGAAAATCCCTGGATACTTTTTACGTAAATCGTTTATTCTTTGAGAGTACTCCGCGGCAAAGGCATTTCGTGTTATTGTAGGTTGGGTGGGTCGCGCGCTGTTATTGATTTCTTCTTTTATTTTGTCCCACACATCTGACCGGAGAGGGCGAACCAATGCTCTTTGTCCTACGCTGGTGCGGAAAATATTATTTTCATTTGCCTCAAGTCGTTCTGTGTGAAGCTTGCGATTCAGCTCTTTGAGAAGTTCTTCAAAATCTCTCGCTTTTTCAGGGGTTTTTTGCAAATCGGATTCGAATCCTTTTATAAAACTATCAACTACTATAGCTTGTTTCGTTGCTGAGATTAGGAATGCATGTAAAATTTTAAAGCCTATTGGGAACTCGAGATCATCTATTGCTAAAAGGCAGGCTCGTACCTCGTCAATAATCTCTTTGGCCCACCATAAATTCAAGAAAAGTGAACACAATGGAAAAACTAGTTCTTCTTTAGTTTTTTCTACTGCTCTTTCTGTGAACTCGGGCTCATATGAGTATAAAAAGCTCTGATTTTGAGAGATTGTGGTATCGTGTTCATCTTCTTCATCGTTTCTTTCCTCGTCAAAATTATCCACAAAATATAACAAAGCGTAGTTTTTCAATATAGGGTCTTTATCGATAATTTCTGACAAGTCTTGTTCTGTTCTGTCCATCTCAAAATCTTTTTCTGAATAGTTGGACTCAAATTTGTTATCGAGGTGTCTCTTTATTTCATCTTTGGCCGCAGCATTGTACATTTCCACAAAGGGGTCGAATTTATCTAAAAGGACATTGTCGTTGATTAGTCTTTTTTGAATTAATTCAAGGCTTGTAATCCCGGTCGGGCCCAAATTTAATACTCCCCTAGCCACCTCGTTTATAGTGGTTGTTTCTTCATCCCCTGGATATTGAACTAGTTGACTTGGTATGCCTTTTTCTGGAGCTCCCCAGGAGTTCCAGTTTTCTTTTTCTCCGAATGGATTCCACTCAGATTGTCCTCGACCTGCAGATTCATAGTCAGGTTGGCAGATGGTCCTTCTAGCCGCTACCCGCGTAATATTTTTATCGTCGATTATAATTAATTTAGGTTCCGAAACATTTACCGCGTTGTTGTTAATATCAATAAATAGCGAACGAGTAAGATGAATAAGATTTAACCTGGGGGTGTTTGCACTGAATACAATGAGTTGTACGGATACTGATACATCTTTCCCAATCGTTCGCAACGATGCAAGGCGGTGTTGTCCGTCGATTACTACTGCTTTGTATTTGGATTTGTCCCACTCAAGATGAGTGACACCGGATTGTTCGGGGGGGCGATGTGTAAATTGTTGTCCTGATCTGTGGCCAATTCTAATGCCCTTAAGTTTGATAGCAGATTCTTGGTCGGTCATTGTGTCATAATTTGTCGCGAAGCCAGAGTTATGCTCAGTTTCTGGGAGAAGAACCGCAGTAATTGGCGGGAAAAATTTTAGGTGGTTTTCATCTCTTTCAAGGTACTCTTTCCTGATTTTTTCTACTCTGGTCTTGCTAAGTGAACGTTGGAGCAAATCGGAAAATCGAGTCTTATAGCTCTCTCGGAGTTCGTCGAACAGAGTAAGGATCCCCCCCGTTGTCCATTGATTCTTTTCTAAAGAAATGTGGAAACAGTGCACTGGTATAGTTGGGTTCAGAAGATTTTCAAAGTAAAGGGCGACAAATGTTTTAGTCCAGTCTTCATTTGTGGTTCCGTAATTTGTAATGTCGGTCATTTTAAGTTCCTCTTTTTATATTGCTAATAGGTAAGGCCCACTTGAGCACTAATTTTTCCATTAGGTACATAAAGTCGTGCTCGTGTTCTTTGAAATCTTCGCTAAAAGTTACTGTACGGATTACGCAGGAATCTAAACTAAAGAGGTTCGATGGATCTCGTTTGATAACCTCTTCTATTCTGTGTTTGTCTGAGTAATTTTTTAATCTGGATTTGAGGGTGTTAGCTGCCACGCCCACTCTAATGGGAGCAATTTGTGAAAAAATAATCGGAATAAAGTGTCTGAGTAACCGTCGTTTATCGGGGTTATTTATGAATGCACCGAGGTCTAATTTAGCGGTACTTTCGGGGTCCTCAGAAGAATCGGCTTCACCTATCTCATCCTCACTGATTATGTTAAAGGGGCACGGGGTGATTTTTCCCTGAAGAAATTTACCCTTCTTTGTTTCGAAGGTGTATTCCAGCATTAAGTTAGCCTCTTGGAGTTTTTCTAAATAGTTGGTAACATCTTTAGAGCTCGTGAAGTCTGTTATTTCAGGGCACAGGTACCAAAAGTAGACTCCGGGTTTGTTAGGGGCAGCTTTGTCTACATTGCGATAAAAAAACCAATCGGTTTGGAATAAATTACTTCGAAAGTCGGCTTTGAAAGGGGGGGATGCCATCGTTGTTATCCTGTAACCTGATATTATGACTATCGGTATACTAATGAAATTCTGAAGCCTCTTATTTTAGCGGTCGCTTGAATTAAGAAAGCTTGCTAACTACTTTGGACCATTTGAAAAGCCCCCAAAAAATTTCTGCTATACACGATGCGTAAACAGGGTTTTTCTCATAGCCATTTACAAACGCTCATGTTTATAATCCTTTAACTTGCTATTTTGGCACTGAGTTAAGAGAGAGCTACTAAACATGCGCCTTGGAGCCCATCAAACTTTCACCCTGCGGGAGTCTTGGTTGTATAAAGGACTCAATGCGTTACAAGACGATCAAAATATCTTTTCGAAAAACAATGCCGCAGAGCAGCTGGGTGTTGGGAAAAATATGGCAGAGGCCATTTCATATTGGCTTCAAGCATGCCAGTTGGCCTTTCGAGGGGACGGCCTCGAACTCACCTCGGTTGCAAAAACAATCCTCAAACATGACCCTTATTTAGAATTAGATGGAACAATACTCGTTATTCATTATTTGCTTACGACTAATGAAGATTTGGCAACTGCTTGGTATTGGTTCTTTAATAAGTTGGGTGTTACTGAGTTCGATACTGAAACACTCAATATCTATTTAGCCAGTTTTATCGAAAAAAGTTCGGCTCGAAAGATTCAAGAGAACACGATTCAACGAGAAGTCGCGTGTCTTATTTCAACATACAGACCTCCCCGATACTCTGAGAGAGAAACACCAGAAACAATTAACCCTTCCCCTTTCTCAAGGTTTGGTTTTTTGAAACCTTTGGAAGGTGGAAGATTTCAAAAACAATCTTTAAATGTTGAGCAGATTAACCCTCACATCTTTGCCTATTTGTTATTCCGATATTGGAGCGATTTTCTTCAAAGACCTCAGTCCATGACTTTTGATCTCATCGCAAAAGGTGATAAATCTCCAGCTCTGGCGTTAAGTTTATCGGAAGAACAAACAGCACAGTTATTAGAAAATATTAGCAAGCTAGAAGCTCCCAACTATTTAGGGTTTAGTCGAACTGGTGGGTTTTCTATTGTGACTCTTGACGCTAGCTCCTCAAAAAAGGGCTTAGAGGAGTATTACAGTCAAAATAAATTTATTTTAGGTGGACGATGAGTTTGTTCACGAATCTAGGATCTTCGATTCATCTCGTGAGTCGTTTTGATAGATCAACCAGTTTAGAGTTGGACTTCAAGGATCCCAAGAAACTGGGCCAAGTGTTTATCTCCGAAAAATTTGAAGCTGGATTGCTCGAGGTGCTTGAAACTGTAATATCTCAAAACTGCAATCAAAGAGTGAGAGTTCTTTCGGGTTCGCCGGGGCTTGGAAAGTCGACTTTTGCGCTAGTTCTTTTGAATTTGTTGGAAAAAACCCAACCCAAGCTATTGAGAGAACTGGTAGGGGCGGCGAAGACCCCGAACAAAAAAAAGCTGGTAGCAGAAGTTGATGATTTTCTTGGAGACAAATCTAAGAAGAAACTGCTTTCAGTATTTTTAAATGGCTACATGGGAGACATTGAACAGGCTTTTCTTCAAAAGCTTCGGGAGGCTTTTGTCCGAATTGGAGTTGAAAAAGAGTTTGACCAAGTTCTCAATGCTTCTCAAGACGGCGCTGAAATTGTTGAGCAGTGGAAACAGCGTTATCCGGCAGTGTATTCAAGATTTATCGACTGCTTAAAGCAGAAAAAAATTGAAAGTAAAAAATTTATAGCAGCTCTGAAAGCCGGTCACATCAAAGCTCAGAAACAATTTGGAGAACTATATCAGGAGATCACCGGGGGAGCAGCTCCACGAAGCACCTCCGAAAGTGTGCTCGAAGTTTACAAGAGAGCCAACCAATTGTTGGCTCAAAAGGGTTATGGGGGAGTATTTGTTGTCTATGACGAATTTGGTAAATACTTAGAACAAGGGGTTCATAATCCAAGCAAATTAAACGTTCAGTTTTTGCAGGACTTTGCAGAATATTGCGACCGCAGCGGAGGCCAGCAGTGTCATCTATTATTGATCACCCACATGTCTGTCTCTCAATATGCCATCAAGCTGCCTGTGGCGATTCAAAAAGAGTGGGCAAAAATTGAAGGTAGGTTTCAAGAGAATTCTTTTTACGACAAGTCAGCTAATTACTACAAACTCATTGAGCGAGTGTTTGAATCTAGTCTAAAAACTGATGAGCCTCAGTTGTTCAGAAAGGTAAAAGAGTTTTTCAGTGAGAGCTTGGAAAAACTCAACTCTACCAAGGGGCTCACCGGGTTCGTAGATGAGGTAACGCTGGACCAATTAATAGCGTGCTATCCTCTGCACCCAGTTACGCTAGCCTATTTACCGCTCTTGAGTCAGAGAGTCGCTCAGAATGAACGAACCCTCTACACGTTTTTAACGAGGAAAGAACCTCATTCTCTAGCTGAATTTCTGTCGATCGAGCACAGCGAGTCTTTGCCTATTCTGATGCCCAGCCATTTGTATGATTATTTTTCTTCGTCGATTGAAAAGGATACTGGGGTTGGAGGTACTCACCGCATAGCTCTGATTATGGAAGAAGCTTTGCGGACTCTTGAAAACGAACAAGCAGTTGAAAAAGAGATTCTTTGTTTGTTAGCGCTTTCAGAAGTTCTTAGAAATAATCGGTTTGCTCCGTGCGATGAAGATTTCATTATTGCTTGTTTAGGCGGTAGCTATGGTGACAAGGATATCAAGTCTGCCCTTAGAAATTTATTAACCCGCAAATTGATTGTTTTTAATCGAGTGGCTCGAAGATATGAGCTTACGCAGGGGAGTTCAATCGATATTGATGAGGAGTTGGAGAAACTCCGTTCTACAAAGCTATCTAGTAAAGACATGGTCAGCTTGATGACCCAGTTCCTGCCGCAGGATTATTTAGTTCCGAATCGCTACAACCTGAAGAATTGCATTACTCGATTTCTGCGTAGAGAACTTTTGTCAGTCGAGGAGTTAAAGGCTAATAAGTTTGATACACTACCGAATTACGAGAAGGAAGATGGCATTGTCTATGTCGTTGTTCCTTTTGATCAGGATGAACTCGTGGATGCTCGTCGTATTGTGGCAAGTTTAAACCATGAACTGGTGTTTTTCATTGTTCCGGATAGCTTTGTAGAGTGTCGAAAAGACATTGAGGAGCTTAAGGCTATCAATGCCCTCTACAACAACAAAGAGATCATGAGTGCAGGACAACTCGTTCGTAAAGAATTAAACCGGCACCACAAGCAAACATTGGATTCGATCATGGCGCTTTTGCAGAGCGTGGTCGGAAATGCTGAGCTTAATATCGAACTGTTTTACCCGAAATTAACAAAGAAAATGTCGGTGAAGTCGTATCCTGAGCTGTTGAGAAGAATTAGCGAGGTTTTAGAAGAGGAGTTCTCGCTATATCCCGTGTTTAACTCCGAACATATAGTGAAGCAAAAGCCTTCTTCAAATGTCACTATCGCTCGAAGGGTGTTGATTGACGCTATAAGATCTACTCCCGATGCGCCGATGTATAACTTAGATGGGGATGGTCCTGAAAAAGCGATCGCAAAAGCGATGAAACAGGCGTTTGGCGAGCTTAGCTGGGATAAGAACAAGAATCGCTTTCTGATACCGAAAGGTTCACCTATCAGAGCGGTTTTTGAAAAATATCGAGAGTGTATTTCTAGCTCGGCGGATGGAATATCCTATAAGGATATTGTGGCCCGGTTTATGGCCCCTCCCTTTGGCATTAGAAAAGCTCTGTTGCCACTCTACTTAGGAGTGTTTGATTTCGCAATGGAACATCAAGTGAATCATTATTTTGCTGGAGAATATGTCGCGAGTCCTACCGGCGATCATTACGAGCTACTGGCCAAAAATCCTCGGGACGGCAAAATTCAGATGACTGAACTTTCCGAACGGCACAGAGACTATCTGCAGCAGTTTGTTGGAGCCTTCAGCGATACGGCTCCTGCGACAATAAGTGGGGCTGTTACAGCCATTCTTAATTGGAGAAAATCAGTTCCGGATTATGTAAAAGTGGCTGAGGCTGTAGATACCGCGACTTTGAAATTTATTATTGCTATTGATACCGCGCGGGAGCCCGACAGGTTATTGTTCATGAATATCCCTGCGGTGTTCGGTTTTCGACAGATCGATAAAGGCACTACCGAAAAGGAAATACTAGAGCTCATTTCTAAGGTGAAGGCATCAAAAAAGGAAGCATCCGAGGCCTACCACAAGCTTCTGTTGCGGCTAAGGAGTCACCTTGAAACTATGGCGGAGCAGATCAACTCGTCTATTTTCGAAAAAAGAATCGATATTAATCCCAAGCAAAATCTAGCCCAGTCTTTTCAGAGCTTATTTCAAAATCTTCCCGAAAAAGCACAGTCTTTTAAATTTAAACCTGAAACCAGACAATTTGTTGAACGGGTTCGAACTTTTGATGCTTCAATGCATAAACAATATTTTATTGAGACCTTAGGAGACGTTGCGACCGGTAAGTCTCCTCGCGCCTGGGATGGTCGTTGTGAGTCTTTATTTGAGTTTACATTGATTCGGGTGCAAGAGGAGATTCTCGACGTTTGTGGTGTTTTTAAACGGGGATTTGTTGTTTCTGACGGTAAAGAAAAAACACTCTATTCAATGGGGGCAAACGAAAAGGTGTCTCTTAATTCAAAACATGTGAAGGTAAAAGCAGAGATTGAAAGAAAACTAGCAGAGTTTTCGATTGAAGAGCAACGAAGCCTTTTGCTTAACTTAGTGGAAGCATTAAATTGAACAATACAACAAATGGGAGAAGTTAAGACCGATGCAGAAAGATCCCTCATTTAAGTATGATAAAGAGAGAAGGCAAATCTGTCCTTTGTCCGGCGGAAAAGATTCTACGGCTCTTGCTATTTTTCTCAAAGATAAAGTTCCCAATATGGAATATGTCTTCACTGATACTGGAGCCGAACTTCCTGAAACGTACGAGTATCTGGATAAGTTAGAGGCGTTTTTAGGGGCGAAAATTGTAAGATTAAATTCGGAAAAATCCTTTGATTACTTGCTCAAAAAGAATGGTGGGTATCTACCCTCTGCTAGAGCGCGTTGGTGCACGGCCGAAATGAAGATCAAGTCTTACGAGAAATACATCGGGGATGATTTAATTGAAAGCTATGTGGGAATTAGGGCTGATGAGGATAGAATGGGCTACATCTCAGATAAGCCTACGATAAAACCTAGGTATCCGTTCAAGGAGTTTGGAATCGATATCAATGGAGTAAATAAAATTCTTGAAGATGCTGGGATAGGACTGCCTAAATATTATGAATGGAGAACCAGATCGGGTTGTTATTTTTGCTTTTTCCAAAGGAAGATTGAGTGGGTCGGATTGCTTGAAAGGCATCCGGAGCTTTTTCAAAAAGCGGTAGAGTATGAGAAAATTGGTTATGCGGGTGATGATGTAAAGTTTACTTGGGTTGATGGAGAGCCTTTGGAAATAATAGCGGAAAGAGCCGAAGAGATTAAAGCGAATCATGCAAAAAGACTTGAGCGGGAGTTGACCAAGAAGTGCAATCGCGCACTAGTAGATGTTTTTAAAGATGTGGTCAACAATGACGGAAAAGAAGATTCGTGTTTGATTTGTGATTTGTAGAATCAGGTTTCTGCTGGTAGCTCTGCTGACTTAGCCTCGAGCTTTTTTAGGGAATGGCCAGTGATTGTTAACCCTTTCTGTTTTAGCAAAGTCTCCCAACCCTCTTTAGTTCCGATAGTATTCAAGGAAAGTAATTCGGCCTTTTCCTCTTGAGCTGTTAATTTTTTAAATTTTTCGTAAAGAGGATAATCGGGAGAAACAAAAGTTTCCTTTCTGTGAAGAATTGGAGGGTTTTCTCGGTTTCTAAAATCCCATAATTTGATGTTTGCTTTTGGAACATCTATCACATAAGTATAAAGAAGCGCCGGATGAGCAACTGAATCAAAATCTTCATAAACCATGAAGCTGATTTTTCTTTTGATTTTATTTAATTTAATAAGGTTGCACTCAGGGATTGTGCCAGCAATAGAGTCTGCTAAGCCCAGTAAAACTCTGATGTGAGAAGGGAGACTAGGAATAGCCGATGGGTGAATATAGACTGCGTCTGGAAGGTTTTTTCCAATTTTACATTTAGAAAAGGCTTTTTGAACAACATCATCAGAGCCTAAGGAAAACAAAAGTTGGTTGGCACTTTCCAGAAACGCTTTGTAACTCCCGTAAAATGCTTTGATGTCTGCCAGTGTCTGCAAAGGAATGTCAGTTTGTTTAGGATATCCCAACTTATCGAATCGTCGAGTCGCGTAAATAACCTCTAAATCAGCTTTTCTGCTTGAAACAACTTCAGACAATGCAGCCTGATCTAACTGGGATAAAATAGCCTGTTCAATTCTACTGTTTGTTCCAAGCTCACTGGCGAGTTGGTCAAAAGCCGAATTCTCTCCAGAAATAGGTGGTCTTCCGTGACGGGAAATAAAATCCAGAATTTCACGTAGCCGAGCATAGGAGCGGACTTTGTCTAGAATCGTTACCCGGGGGGTGGCTAGGTGCTCAGGTCGGTCTAAGCCAGGTATTGTTAAAACAAACCTGCGACGAGATAATTTGTTTTCCAGAAATTCTAATCGGTCTGATTCTTCTCGGAAGACGACGAAAATTCCAGGTTCAAGTGCGATGGCACTTCTCCTAAGAGTGGTCTCCAAATATTCTTTTAGCTCATCTTGAGTGTAGTATTTTTGAAAGGTATTTCGTTTCGTGATGACGCCATCAGAGAAAGAGTCTCCCTCATACCGTTGCTGTAAGGGGGTCATCACAGAAACACAAATCGCTTTTTTGGCTAAGTTAAATGCCTTGGTAAGAACCTCAGTTCTTTCAACTGGATTTTCAATCACATTTAAAACATAAAGTAGGTTTACTACATCAGAGGAGATAAGTTCAGCAGAAGGTCGGTAGTACGGGTCGTATCCGGTGATGGCAAAACCCATGTTGGTTAGGATGTCTATATCGTGCCCATGCCCACATCCGTAATCAAAGATAGTTTCGTTCTGTTTTAAAATTGAGTTTTGCAACAGAAGGTTAGCGGGGCGACTTAAACTATAACGCCTGATAGCAGTCTTATGTCTTACTACACTTGCTTCGAGTTCCATCTCTCGTTTTACCTAGTATACGGTTGTTGAGTTGTTGCGGCCCATGTACTATCATTACCTGTGGTCTCATGTCAACCCGCAGAGGAGATAAGTCATTGAAATATTTAGACTATAATGGCACTTCTCCTCTGGCGCCTTCTGTAAAAAGCTATCTTGTAAATGAAGCTACAGAAGATTGGGGGAATCCCGCTGCCGAGCATGACCACGGATATGCTCAGCGAATTAAGAGACAGCATGATTTAGAGACTATTGCCGGTTTCTTAGGGTGGGATCCAGGGCAAATCATTTTTACTAGCGGGGCTACTGAATCGATTAATACCGTACTAAGTGTTTCGAACATCCAACAAATGAAGGTGAAAAGTGTTATTTCTTCTCCACTCGAGCACTCGGCCACCCTGGCGTGTTTAAAAGAACTTCAAAATGCAGGAATCACTATTAGTTGGGTTAAGCACACCGATAAAGGAGGGATAGATTATGACCATCTATCTTTCTTGTGCAAGACAAGCCCGACATCATTGGTAAGTCTGATGCATGTGAATAATGAAACGGGAGTAATCAATGATATTCAGAAACTTTCTAAAATTGCTAGAGAGCACGAGTGCTTGATTCATTATGACTTTGTTCAGGGATTAGGAAAAGTGCTTTGTGACTATTCGGCTGTTGATTGTGATTTTGGAAGTTTTTCAGGCCACAAAATTGGAGCGTTAAAAGGAATTGGGCTTCTAGTTGCTACTAGCATGAAAAAACTGAAACCCATTGTTGTTGGAGGCTCGCAACAATTAGGAAAACGCGCTGGTACTGAGAATGCGATGGCTATCAGAAGTTTTAGATTGGCTTTGGCTGATTTGAAAAACTGGGAAAAAGAGAGCATCGCGAAGATCCGAGACTCGATTGCTGAGCTATTGATTTCGAAGCTTCCAAGAGTGCAGATTAATTGTGCCGGGGAAAATTTGGTTTGCAATACTCTAAATCTCTTTGTCCCGGGTTGTTCAGCAAAAGAGATCTTATTGAAAGCTGGTAAAGCTGGCTTAATGATCAGTACGGGTTCGGCTTGCACCTCGGGGCTGGAAAAACCGAGCTATGTCATTTCAGCTTTGTATGGCGAAGAGAGGGCAAAACAGTCGGTACGAATTTCCTTAGGGCCTGACATAAAACATCATGACATTGTTCCGATCTGTAACTCGTTGGTAAGCGCGTGCGGTGACCATTAGTTAAAATAAAAGTTGGTTAATTTAGCCTTGGAAACTGTATTTAGAACGGAGCAACACTGGTCCTCATTGCTGGCACGGTAGTTGGCGCTGTCTCCGGCCCACTCGTCAGTCCTTGAAAAACAAAGTAGATTGAAACCGCAACCATGGGAATCGTAACGAGCATAAAAGCACCCATTTTCCCCTGAATGGGCTTTTGAACCTTAAATAACGAAAGTGCCGTAGGGTAGAGGCCATAGAAAATAGAAAGCAGCATGAGAGCAAATCCTTTTCCTATTTGAGTCGCATCGTCTAAATGGG
>Ga0214923_10007089_pt1 | contig 12333 bp, 10 predicted proteins | sample LL1510_MetaG_FD_177993 | JGI IMG/M metagenome (GOLD analysis project Ga0214923, IMG submission 177993) | Freshwater microbial communities from Lake Lanier, Atlanta, Georgia, United States - LL-1510 | ecosystem: Environmental > Aquatic > Freshwater > Lake | place: USA: Georgia | collected...
TCAGCCGCTCCTGGAAGTCCCATTGCCCAAAAAGGTATCGATACCGAAGTGGGTGTGGCGATATTTAAATTCGGCCCAACGGGCTGGATTTTTGAATGCCTCGCAGCTTAAATCGCCGACGGCGTCAGTAAGTTTGGCGACGGTGGGTCTCGGTATTCGCCGCTTGCCTCAGTACGAATTGTTGTATCAACTCGGGGCCGGGTCATTAAAGGATTCGGACTCTGATCGGGCGGCCTTAAAGAAACACTTGTTTGCCATCGTTGATCATAAAACTAAATCAATGGCGACAACGATCGCCGCAAAATCTGTAAACATCCCAGGGAAATCCATAGTGTCACGCATGTCCGGTGATCAACCGATTAGCGATAATCGACTGCCAGATTCACGGGCATCGATAGCGACGCCGACGACGCCAGTGTCTCCGTCAACTCGGCCCATTAGCGACCTGACGCTCACGGCCCCGGAACCCAAAGTTCATTCATATCTCGTCGCGGATTCGCCGTCCCAATCGTCCCAGCTCGTTAGCGCGAACCAATCCACTCACCGGATCAACGACCCAGTTGCCGATGAATTGACAGTTACTGGGAGTCCCATGTCGTTGTTTTTGGATATCAAAGGCCATTGGATCGAGGGAACGGCGCAGAGGATGCTTTCACTACGGTTACTCGACCACTGGCCGGTTCCAGAGGGTAAACCCACCGGCAATTTTTACCCCAAATCTCCGATGTCGAAAGGTGATTTTTTAACCTTCGCTGTTGATATATTTGGCATTCCTGATGGTACGTCAACGGGTAATCGCCGATTGCCTGACGTGTTGTCAGAGAATGGGCGCTCTGTGTCCATCAACCAGTTGGTTGCGGCGAGCGTTATTAACGGTAATCGGGCTGGGCGCCTGCAGTTGGCTCGGAATTTGACCAGGATCGAGGCCCTAGTCATATTGCAGCGCTTGTCGGGGTATCAGCCTGAAACGCCCGTTGACAATGGTACGGGGAAAGATTCCAATCGAAATGCGTGGTTTACCCCTTATGTTGAACGTGCTATCGCTGAGAAGTGGATAAGCGCTGGGTATTACTCTCCAAATTCGGTTATTTCTCGAGCGGAACTCTTGGCTTTGGTGGCCAAAATGCCAGTAATATCACAACGATTAAAGGGAGAAAAATAATGATTCGTAATTGGTTGGCCAAAACAGTCCACGACCGGCTGTCAAAAGAGTTCGATGGGGAGTTTCCATCAGTTGATATTGGTGTTCCTAAAACGGAAAGCTACGGCGATTTTTCGTCCAATATTGCGTTTGGATTGGCTAAACTATTGCGAAAATCACCAGCGGTTATCGCCGCTGAATTCGGTTCAAAATTGGACATTCCAGGCGTTAATGTGTCGTGGGTTGGCGGGTTTATAAACTTTAAGTTAGATGATTCGTTCTTGTTTGAAAAATGGATCCATTCACATAGTGCGGAAATACCTCCGGTTACCGTCCCTGAAAAAATGTTGCTGGAATTTGTATCCGCCAATCCGACTGGGCCGTTGCACATCGGTCATGGACGGTGGGCCGTGATCGGGAGTTGTCTTGCCAACATTCTGAAAGCGGTTGGACATGACGTGCAGTCCGAATTTTATGTAAACGATGCTGGAAATCAAATCGCATTATTCCGGGCAAGCGTGGCGGCCGTGGCTTCCGGACAACCGATTCCAGACAATGGATATCATGGAGACTACGTGAGAATGTTGGCCACGACCACGGCGTCAGTCGATGATCCCGTCGAGGCGATGCGTCAGTCCCAATCAGATGTTCTCGAATCAATGGGGACCACATTTGATCGATGGTTTTCTGAAAAAACGCTGCACGAGTCCGGCAAGGTTCACGAGGTGATTCAGGACCTTAGACGGGCCGGAGTGGTGTACGATTCTGAGGGCGCGGTTTGGTTCCGAACCACCGATTTTGGTGACGACAAGGATCGAGTACTCATTAAGTCGGATGGTGCGCTTACCTATTTTGCGGTTGATATCGCATATCATGCCGACAAATTAGCGCGATGCGGTAATCGGTTGATCAATATTTGGGGCGCGGATCATCATGGATATGTTGCCCGGGTTCGTGCGGCAGTTGCCGTGCTCAATCAGGGGGCGACGATTGATTTTGATATTATCATCGGTCAGTTAGTGTCCCTCCTCAAAGACGGGGAACCCGTCCGAATGTCAAAACGAACTGGAGAGTTAGTGACCTTAGACGAAATTATTGAAGAAATAGGGCGAGATGCCACCCGTTTTTTTCTAGCGATGAAAAGCGCGGATTCGACGATTGAATTTGATTTGGCTCTTGCAAAAAAACAAAGTTCAGACAACCCAGTATATTACGTTCAGTATGCGCACGCTCGAATTTGCGCTATTTTTCGCAAACTAGGGATCCATGAGGCGTTGCCGGTTGAGTTGATTTCGATTAATTCCGCTGAGCGCGATGTGATCAGTTGGGGGTTACAGTTTTCCGATGAGGTGCACAACGCCGCCGACCATCTGGCGCCTCATCGTATCGTGCATTATTTGGTCGAGTTAGCCCGCCGAGTGCACACCATGTACGAACAGTCCCCCATCCTGAAATCGGGCGATGGGCTAAAACACCAGCGGCTGCATATTTTAAATCAGGCGAGACAGATTTTATCGGCTGGTTTGTCGTTGTTGGGAATCAGCGCTCCCGAAGAAATGTAATCCTATGATCATCGTCTCGGTGTCAGGTGGGCCCGATAGTATGGCCTTGTTGTCTGCGGTAGTGGCATCAACACGCGGTAAAGTACTGGCTGTCTATTTTGACCATGGTATCCGCGCCCTCTCAGAACGGTTAAGGGATATTCAGACCATTCAAACCTTTTGTGATAATGAATCGGTGCGCCTTGTGGTTCGAAAATTACCTGTTCGTGCCGATGTACGTCGGTCTAAAGACGGCATAGAGGCTGCAGGTCGCCGATGGCGCTATCGAATGCTCACCCATTTAGCTCGCCTCAATCAGGCCAATGCGATTATGACCGCCCACCATTTAAACGATTCAGCTGAAACGGTGTTGCTCAAAATTGTACGCGGATCGGGTGCGGGATTGTCAGGTATCTCATTATTCAGCGAACGCACTGGAATTCCGATTGTTCGCCCATTGATTCAGTTTACAAAGCATGAGCTAGAAAATTACTGCAAACGGCAGGGAGTGGGGTATGTTGTTGATTCAACCAATTCCAATAATGATTACTCAAGAAATCGAATTCGCAATCGTGTATTCCCAGAACTTCGAAAGGTGAATTCTAATGTAGACACCGAATTGTGTCGGTTTGCAGCACGAATACAAACAATGAGCGATTTTGTTCGATCTCAGATTCCATGCCATTTGATGTATTGGAACCATCACATGTTCCATATTTCGAACCAACTACGTGACTACCATATCGCGATTCAGAATGTAACGATTTTAGACGCGTTCTCCAGGTTGTCAATCGAGCCAAGTGCCGACCGAATTGAACGTGTTTTGAGTTTGATGACCATGGATCCGTGTCCCCAAATCCAGCTGACGGCCCAATGGTATGCCGATCATCGGGATGGAGCCCTTCGGTTTAAGCCGGCAACGTGTTAGGATGAGGCCTATGTTCCGAAATTACTGTGTGTTAATCGCGATACTCATGGCGTTTGTTTCGACCGGCCTCGAGGCCAAAGGGCGTGGGTATCGGGTTTCTCCGAACAGCGAGATTAAGACCTCATCGAACTTGAATGTGAGCCGAAACTATGTGGTGGACGATTTTAAAGATGGTGAATTAGCGTCTAATCCAACTTGGTGGCAATTTGGCAACCTCAAAGCCATCGTTGCACCGAATTCGGACCCGTCAGAACCTGCCTATGTTGGCCGACAGGCCCTACGACTTGAAGGGTCGACCTCCCATTATTTTGTCGGGGGGGTTGGCACGTATTTATGTCTTGATGGCACGTTGTACAATAGCCTCGAAATGGTTGTCTTTGGCACTGGCTCTGAATCAGGGCGCCTTCACATCGAATTGTATGACGACGACAATCGAAATTATGTGATCGAACCCAGCGGATTTACGGCCGGGGAAGTAGCCTTCGACGATCGATTTGTATACGACATCGATGTTGACTGGTACGGATGGAAAAAGGTGACGATTCCGTTGACAATGTTTTATGACAATAATCCTGGAATCGGAAATGATAAATGGGATCCCGATCGCGTCAGCGGGAGTGGGGGGTTGGTCCAAATGCAGATCCTGGTGAATTCAAAAAATCGTAAAGGCAAAGTGAATTTAAAAATTGACAGTATTCGCTTTTATTCAGATAAAAATGTGAAGATGCCGCTTCCAGATGGAGCAGAGATTTTAGATCAAGCAACGGATGAAAATTTAGATTACAATCTTGTTCCAGGTCGGTAACCGTGAATATTGGCATTGCACAATTTGATCCTTTAGTCGGTGCAGTTGAATTCAACACTCAATTGCTTCTGGAGTCCCTCGGCGACTGTGAAGAGTCGGGTGGTGAACTGATTGTGACCCCCGAATTATTTTTAGTTGGGTACCCTCCGGATGACCTGATCTTTAGCCCCGATCTTATGGGCCGGGTTGACGCCGCATTGGACATCATTCGTCGAGCGACGGAAACATCGTCCGTTGGTATTGTTGTCGGCGCGCCATGGAGGGGGCCGGGTCGTCGTTTTTATAATTCAGCATTTTTAATTTCGGATGGTGTAATTCATCATCGGTGGGATAAACAATTGCTCCCATTCTACGATGTATTTAATGATCCTCGGCTGTTTATCCCGGGTGATGAGGCCCAAGTTGTGGTATGGCGTGGACGGCGAGTTGCCGCGTTAATTTGCGAAGATTCGTGGGCTGACGTCTACCCCAATGACTATTCGGTGAATCCAATTTCCCAGTTGATACACCAACGCCCTGAACTGGTCGTCATCCCAACGGCCTCTCCGTTTGAGGTGGATAAAACTTACCGACGGCATCATGTATTAACGGGTGTAGCGCGACGACTTCAGTGCCCAATCGTCATGGTGAATCAAGTGGGCGCTCAGGACGGATTGGTTTATGCCGGATCCAGTGTAGTGTATAACTCCCGAGGAGACTTGCTTTGGCAGGCACCAGAATTCGGACAGGGGTGCTTTGTCGCATCGTTAAATGCGTCAGAGGTATCGTTAACGGTTCCTGACCGGTTATCCCAATTAGCGCAGGCCATCGAAACCATGATATCCGGCTATTTGTATAAATCAGGCTTTAAAAAAATCGTGATTGGACTGAGTGGCGGGATTGATTCCGCCGTCGTGGCCAGTTTGGCGGTCAGGGCCATCGGTGCGTCCAATGTGATCGGTCTTATGATGCCGAGTGACTATACATCGGACGAAAGCAAACGAGATGCCAAACAGTTGGCCGAGGCCTTGGGAATTCACTCCGTGGACTATCCTATCTCGAGGATTTATCAGTCCTATTTGGCGGAATTGCATTGGGCTCAGACCGATCATTCGCTTGCGATGGAAAATATTCAGAGTCGCATTCGAGGTACCATTGCGATGGCGGTGGCGAATGAATCAAATGCCTTAGTGGTATCGACGGGAAATAAAAGTGAATTATCGATGGGCTATTGCACCCTTTACGGTGATTTGATTGGAGCCTTTGCCCCATTGGCGGACGTATACAAGACGGATGTATTTGCGCTGGCAAACTGGATTAATGGGCATGGGGGGGGCATCCCCGAGTATACCATTTCGCGTTCGCCTTCTGCTGAGCTGCGCCCCAACCAAACCGATCAAGAGTCACTTCCTCCATATGATCTCTTGGATACGATTCTGAAAATGTATATCGATGATAAACGTCCATTATCGGACATTATTCAAACCGTTGGGTCACCGGAGCTGGTGAATTCGATTATTGCCAGATTTCATCACAATGAATTTAAACGGCGGCAAGCGCCGTTTGGAATTAAAGTGTCTCGAGTTGCCTTTGGTAAAGGTCGAATTTGGCCGGTATTAGCGCAAATACAAAAGGTATCACGTTAACCATGAAACGAATGGCCTTTTTTTTAGGGAATAGTATCATTCAGTTTTTTGAGGAATTGGGCAAGATTACGTCGTTTTTTGGTAAAACCCTATACGTTCTGATTACTCAACCGATTCATTGGCGTCAAACCGTTGATCAGATGAAGCGGCTTGGAACGGACTCGATATCTATTACGGTGGTGACGGCGTTATTTGTGGGGATGGCGTTTACGCTGCAGGTGGTTCGGGAGTTTCTTAAATTTGGGGCAGGGAAAATGATCGGTGGAGTGGTTGGGTTAGCCTTCTGGCGTGAACTCGGGCCCTTGATGACTGGCGTTGTTGTATCGGGTCGTGTCGGTGCGGCGATTGCCGCCGAATTAGGCACAATGAAAGTGACCGAGCAGGTTGAGGCATTAGAATCGATGTCACAAGATCCCATCCGGTATCTTGTCGTGCCTCGCCTGATTGCCTTGACGGTAATGTTACCACTATTGGTTGGAATTGCGGATGTGGTTGGGTTTTTTGCCGGATTTGGTATTTCGGTGGGGATTGGCCGGATCAACCCGTATTTGTATTTTGATTCGGCGCGCTCGATGCTTCGAGTGAGTGACATTATGGGCGGATTGTTAAAGGGCTGTTTTTTTGGAGGCTTGATCGCAATTATTAGCTCGTATATGGGGTTGGGCGCCAAATCAGGTGCCAAGGGGGTTGGGCAGGTAACTATTCGAGCGGTTGTCGTGTCGTTAGTCGTTATTTTTGTCGTGAATTATTTTCTGTCAAGTTCCCTATTTTAAAATGATTGAGATAAAAGACATTTGGAAAACCTATGATGATAAACCGGTAATTCGTGGCCTATCTCTGACCATCAATACCGGCGATAAAATCGCCATTATCGGACCGTCGGGGTGCGGAAAAAGCACCTTGCTGCGCCTGATTATGGGCCTCCATCGTCCGGATTCAGGGTCCATTTGTGTCGATGGTGCGGATATCACAACCATGGCACCTGTTGAATTGAAAAAAGTCCGTGATCGCATCGGTATGCTATTTCAGTCTGCGGCGCTTTTTGACTCGTTAACTGTCTCCGAAAACGTCGCATTTCCTCTTGTGGAAAGTGGAGTTAACGATAGTCAACTCATACGATCGATAGTGGATGAAAAGCTCGATATGGTCGAAATGGGAGACTCCCACTTCAAAGATCCGGCCGAATTATCTGGTGGCCAACGAAAACGGATTGGCTTAGCGCGTGCATTGGCGCGTTCCCCACAGATTATGTTATACGACGAGCCAACGACGGGTCTGGATCCCATTCTGTCTACCAATATCGAAAATTTAATCGTTAAGTTAAACGATCAATTACATGTCACCTCGGTTGTTGTAACCCATCAAATTTCAACAATATTGCGGACGGCAGATAAAATTTATATGATGCGGGATGGCCAGCTGTTGCCTCCTGAAACGCCTGAATCAATTCAAACAGCAGGAAATATTTATACGACGTTTATTAATGGAGGATTGGACGACAATGGTTGATCGTAATGCAGTAAAAGTGGGAATCGCGTCGTTTTTCATGTTGATAATCTTGGCGGGATTATTAATTTGGAAAAGTGGCGTGTTTTATCGGTTGAATGGCTACGAAGTTGTTGGTGAATTTTCATCGGTCAACGGTTTGGTGAATGGCGCCGATGTCCGCTATCGAGGATCAACGGTCGGTAAAGTGTTTGAAATCGAACCCACGCCAAAAGCGGTTCGAGTTCATTTTCGTGTTGAATCAGGGATAAAAATACCACGAAATTCCGTCGTTAAAATTTACTTTGATGGATTAATTGGTGAAAAGTTTTTAAACATTATTCCCAATGCTGAAGTCGATGAAATGATTCAAGACGGTGATACCCTGCAGGGAACGGTATCCGCTGGACTGGCTGAATTTGTGGAGCTCGGAGCCCAAAATTTGCAGGAAACGAAGGAATTACTAAACGCGTACAAAGATCTACTGGTTCAGCCGGAAATGTTAGGGTCCTTTAAAAATATAATCGTATCGGTGGACAAAATTACCCGTGACTTGGCGGTTCTGTCCGGGGCATTGTCCGGAACTAACGGGCGGGGGTCATTGCCTCAAATCATTGATAATTTAACCCAAACAACTTTGGTTGTTCGACGTAACGCCGATCTACTATTGCGGGACGGGGAGGTGGCAGAATCATCCAAAGCGGCGATTCGAAATATTTATCAAATGACGGAGCAACTTAATCTTCTCTTACAGGTTATCTCTAAATCGGTAGTAACGAGTGATAATGTGGGGAAGCTTACGATGACCCTAGATAATGCACACAGTATTAGTTCTGGTTTACGTGATGTGTTCGGTTCTGGCCCCGAGTATGGATCTGCCGGCATGTCGCCTCGAAAAGGACTGTCGTTTGGTGGGGAAGGGGAGGTGGTACCTGTGTCACAGACGACTGATTTCGCATCCTATCAGGGATATGTGGATACCCGAATTGGTACCCAATTTTTTCGGGCGGGGATGGCTGGGTCAAAAGGCAGTCAGGGTCCGGGTCTAACGGCTCAATTTGGTACGAATTTTGGCCCCGCCGCGACCCGGGTTGGATTTCACAACTCTCAACTTGCGATTGGAATGGATTATCACCCAATAAGCCGAGCCAAAGTGTCTGTAGATGTTGAAAATATTGATCATCCGGAACTAAATGCGAGGGCTCGATATCGATTTGATAATCACTTGGGCTTGGTGGTCAATGCCAAGAAGGATCTGAAGTCGTCTGAATCGTTCAATCTCGGTGTTGGATTGTCGTTCTCGGCAGGAGAATAAGGGTAGGCGAGGACTAATTAGACCCGGCTGACCCAGGCCCTGGATCACTGAAAAACGGCGGCCCCAGGTGTTATGCCTTGGTCAAAATTCTCAGCGGTTTGTGGCACCGCCTGCCGTATTTCACTCGAATTAACTAGAACTTAGCCATTTTTCGTATTCAAAGTCCACGAATATAACGATGCTATTCTCTTCATCATCCGGATTTCGTTATGGAATTACCGCCATTTTTCCTTTACCCAATACCACTCCATTATTCATGAAAAGGTAAAAATAAACCCCGGCGGCTAGATCAGTTCCGCTGATTCCCAAATCGCTCAGAGATAGTTTGTTTGGGCCTTGAAGCGCGCCACGTTGTCCCGCCGTTAATGATAATTTCGATATTTGGTTGCCGAGCATGTCGAATAATAAGACATCCAGATCGAACGATCCGTCTAAACTGTAATATATCGTGGTTCCATCGGATTTTCTAAACGGGTTGGGATAATTTAACGGTGCTTTTTTTAGTTTTGTAGAGCTAGCTGCGGCGAGTGGACTGCTGACATTTTGGGTGACGGCCAGAACACTTGAATTGGTGCTCGCCGATATCGGCGAGACGGCCTTCACTGAAAAATCAATCATTGCAAGCGCACCGCTACCTGACGAATACAATCGTTTTACAGGTGAAATGCCGCTGCTACGGGAATTTGAGCGCATGCCGAGTCCGGCAAATGCGGGAGTGCCGTAAATGATTATTAACACTATAAATACCAATTTCCTAACCATTTCGATCCCCCCGATCGTCCCGGCCTCAACGGTAATTAGCTATTTATCCCAGTGGGCAGTTCCCTTTTATTTTTTTATTTAAACAAATAGATTTAATAGCTGACCCAGATATCTGTCGGTTCGAACCATTGAAAGGACTGGGTTACCCGGGTGTGGTACGGCCACCGATATTCCATTGCTCGTAACGATGGATTGTAAATTGCGGTGTAGAGGGTTCCAAAGCCACTGTCATAATTTGATGCAAATAAAGGGGCATACTCGAAAGCGTTTATGAATGATTCGATGGTGGTTAACGGGTCGTGAAGAATATCGATCAAGGCTTGTTTTCGTTCGTAAGATTTTGAAAATAGTGTGTAATTGGTCAGTTCAAAATTACCTTGTTGGTTCACGGCCATCGGTTTACGCGAAATGACCGGGGGAGACGAGGGGCCCACTTCTACAGTGGTGACATCGGAGTATGCATCCAGTACCGTGACATTATAGGCCATGTGAGTTGGAATTCGCTTTAGTACATCGACAGCCTCCGATGTAGTTTTGCAGAATTCAAGTATGTACCTCAAAATAATTGGGATTCCGAATCCCTCGCCGGTTTCTTCTTTTCCGCCAAACGATAACGATACCGACAATCCGTATTCGTTCATTCCATCCAAGACACCCCATAGGCAATCAGTGGTCGCAATGACATCACTGAACCATTTGGATCGCAAAATCCGCGCTTCACATAAATTGGGGTCGTAATCATAATTTCGTACTAAGATCGGGGAATACCGCAACCACACGGCTTGTGAACACCCGGATACATAGGGGGTTGGGCAGTATAATGACAGTAGACGCGCGTCTAAGTCGCCTCCCCCGGCTAAATGGAAGAGCTGTTCCCATAGCGGGACTAATTCGGGCATATGTAGGTTGAGTGCTTTCCGACATTGAAGGTAGCTCGGTCGATTAAATTCCCCTTCCTTCAGAAACCATTTTCGATAGCCTGCGGCATGGTCGTTGTAAAAATTTGTCCATAAGGCGCCTGGGGATTGTTCGGCAATAAACCGGAAATGTTTTTGAATACCTCTATTCATCCATCGATCCTTTAAGTGTAAACCCAGGATTGTTATATCGATCCACTACCTGTTGCTCGTCTTGGGTTAATAACCGGGTAACGAATAATGCTCGCACCGTGCTGATTAGGTCTCGAGTTATTTCGTCGAGGCCATAACGTTCGTTTAGTATTGGTCGGCGAAAAAAACATATCGCAAGGTCGGCTCCATGATAGACGTAGTCGTCGGTTGAAATAATTCGAAACAAAAATACTTCGTTGGTGGTTATCGTTCCCGGATGGGTGGCGTCTCGTACCCAAAATAATTGGCCATTATCGAATCGATAGATTCCGCTTGGGGGGGAATCTGCCATTTTTTGGATGCTATCCTCTGTATATTTAATAATAAATTGCCCTGAATATTCGTCAGCGGCGATGGTGACACTAGATCGATTAAATTCGTCCGGATTCAATGCACCGGAATAATTTGAAAACTCGGCCAGGTGGAAAAGGAACAGTGGCGCGTGTTCTTGGCAGACTCGCGATAGACTCGTTAACGCAGTTACCCCTGATATCCTAGGATTTAATTCGCCAAGGTATAATTGATCGGAATCCAGGTCCAACAGGTAATCAATTTCAAAATATCCACGGTAACCTTTTTCGTAAAGAGCTTGACCCAGCTTAATCGTCATCGACTGCGCGGATAGTCGGAGAGTCGACGAGAATGAATTTGGGTTGATGTCATTGCCACACCAACCACCTGGGTACGGAGTCAGCGAGGGTTCACCAATGAGTTCTCCCATCAATGGACCGACAAATGTTCCCCAGCGGGTGGCTACGCCTTCAATAGCTGTTCCAACACATCGGATTTGTTTCATTAATTTTATGGGTGTTCCGTCTTCGAGTTCGGAGCGGTGCGTTTCATAATCCTCTTGTGACGAAATAAAAAATGTTGTTTTACCGGAGTCTCCATAGGGGAGTTGAATGACCCAGTTGGATCCCAGTCCTGCGTGTCGTGCAATCTCACACAGCGCCTCATATGGCTGGGCGGTGGTCATAATATTGGGTACGCTGGCAACACCGACCGAATCGCCTAATTTGGTGGTTTCGATTTTACTGTCGATGTGATGCACTAATTGATGGGGATTAAGAATCGGTCGTAATCCAAGCTCGTTACACACGGATTCAAGCGCTGGATTAAAAAATAAAAACATGACGTAGCTTTGGTCACTCGTTTGACGTTCGGCGATTATTCGGCGCGACACATCCAATCCTTCAAGTAAATATTGATTTAAATCCTCCATTGATTCGAATACGGGAGAATCAAGACGATTCGGAACAAAAATTGCCGGGTTTTTCCCGTCGAATACATCGATAAAATTAATGTGGGTCCAATGTGAGACCCAGTCTTCAATCCCTAATAAATTAAAATTAGTGGGGCTTACAAAATAGTATGGCCGTCTGTTCTCCCGAAAAAATTGAACCAAGGGTGCGTACTGTGTCCGATCAATCGTCATTAATTGTCTCCTGAAATTGATTCAATATAGGACTCTCGGAAGACCGCTAATCCAGTCTCGGAGTGATAACCGTGTATTTCTTTTATCTTGGATTGGGCAAGATAGGTGGCTAATTCTGAGGTAATTATTTGACCCGGGATCAGCACTGGAAATCCGGGCGGATAGGGAGTCACAAACCCAGCGGATA
>Ga0214923_10007090_pt1 | contig 12333 bp, 17 predicted proteins | sample LL1510_MetaG_FD_177993 | JGI IMG/M metagenome (GOLD analysis project Ga0214923, IMG submission 177993) | Freshwater microbial communities from Lake Lanier, Atlanta, Georgia, United States - LL-1510 | ecosystem: Environmental > Aquatic > Freshwater > Lake | place: USA: Georgia | collected...
TGATACATCCGAACCATCTCAACTGGAACAGTTCCAATTTCATTTACATACGGGAAGAGGGATGGGAGACGATAGCTTTCCTGCGCCATATTCTGTCTATAAATCGGAACAGGTTGACGATGAGGGGCTCTATTACTACATTATTCTAAATCACCCTTTTAAATTAACACTATTTGTTCTTTCTTTGGCAGTTGAAGTGGTGATGATTCTGCGCAGTTCTTTATATTTTATTTTCAGACATAACACTAACACTAACACGTTGGCACATTGACAACGATGGTTTAATCTTATATATATCTTACAGGTAGTATATCCCCAGGTTGAACGCAATGTATCGTTCTTTGGCAATCCCATTTCTATGTTTAACTTCAGCTTTATTCAGTAGACACAATATTGTGTCTGCTAAATCACTTTCATATTCTACCTATAATACTGAAGCTGGAACAGTTAGTTCTTTGAATCAAACTGCGTATCTGGGACATTGGTATCAAATGTATGCCAATCTGGCAGTCGATATAACATTCGAAAACCATTCCCTTTGTGATTCCGCCGACTATGGCATCTATCCCAATAAAACAATCTCCGTATTTAATCGCGAACGTCAATACAATGTAACGGGGCCTGAGCGTCAGATTCGTGGCTGGGCTGATACGCCTGATCCGTCTCAACCGGGACAGCTTCAAGTTCATTTACAGACTGGAAGTGGAGGGTCAGATGGGTTTCCAGCGCCATATTGGGTATATCAACTTGGACCCATTGGAGATGATGGACTCTATCGCTACAGTATTGTAAGCGATCCATTCAAATTTACCCTGTTTGTATTGGCTCGAAATGTCAGTGAGTTTTATTCTGAATGGAACGAGTTGGTATTGGATTGGTTAGATACGAATGGATTTAATACATTTTATAATGCTCCTATAAAAACAGAACAAGTCGGTTGTAAGCCTATGCCGAATTGAACAGTTATAGATTCAGTCTATTCAGTCTATTCAGTCCAGTTGAGTATTTAATATGTCCTTCATTGGCTTCATTGGCTTCAATGTGGTTAATTTTGATGGTATCCCGCTTACTATATTTAGTCACGTATATGGCGTTCCTATTCTGATGATAGCAATGACATATACAGAAAATGTTACAATACTAATTCTTCAGATATTATGTCTTTTGACTAGCACTTGGATGTTTGTAGATAATATAAATGTAATTAAAGCTCATTCTCTCTATTCGAAAAAATATGATTTGAGTATACATATTCTCATTGGCTTTGGTATGGTTTCCGAAGTTCTTACAATGGCGATGTTTGGATCCATTATGAATATTATGATGGTTGTTGTTGCGAATATGCTACTTGTTATTCTGAATGCGATGATTGATTTTAGGAAGGAATCTATGATACATTTCTGGTATGAATTATCGTCTCTTAAATCTTTTACTGTATCGATGTTATCATTATATTTGGTTATTCAAAATCCAAACGGGAATGTTCCAAATCCGGTTCGAATGAAATGAAACCCTGTTCTTGATTTTGATTTTGATTTTGATTATCGGGAGATAATTCATTGAGTCGTGGATCGGAAGTATGAATACTGTTCCAAGATTGACGATTGATGTTGATGGTATAGAATACGTCTGACGCACGTGACGCCGCCGACGCCGCCGACGCCGCCGACGCCGACGATGAAGCCTCTGGCTCATTGTCATTCATATTTATCATATTTATCATATTTATAGGCGGATCGTCATCTTCGGGATGAGACTGTCTAAAAAAATTACAAATATATTCGCTCCATTCATCACAACAACGACGACTCATTGACTGGATACCTATTTCTACATTTTCTTATATGCCATGTGAATTGAACCAATACACATACTCAAAAATATTTATACACGGCACACACAATCAACGCAATGTACGAACAAAATAATTACTCGTCTCTTGTTCTTCTATTGGTCAATTTCCATATTGCTCTACGTCTCATTTCATCTCATACAAATCTTTCAGATATCACTCACGTCGAAGCATATGGATATGTTCTTGCTGTCTACACATTTCTAAAGATATTATACGATACATACCGCCAAGACTATTTCTTTATTGGTAATGGACAGAATGATAAATTTATAACCATTACGACTTGGATCATTCTTATGATAGTATATACTACTGAATATCTAATTATTCGGATAGGGACATATAACGACTCACTTGTATCACAGGCAACTACAATCGGATTTTATATTGGATTTGTTATGTATGACATTCTTCTAATGAATGTGTTTCCAGTTGAAGTTACGACGAATATTATCCACAATATACTAATTATGTGTCGAGTTCTTTTAACGATCAGCGCCGTTTAGGTCCGTTAGGATATTAATCTATCAAAGACGTATCCATAATAGGGGAAGATAATGTTTGGGCCAAGACTTTCTTTAACAATCCATCTAATATCGTATATTGGAACAATCGTATTTGGAACGGGAGCAATATTAACACCTACTGTATTTTTTGACTATTATAAGCAACAAAATCGTATGACCGACGAGGATGCAAAAGCATTTGATATGATTACTGGTGTTCTTACGGGGGCTTCATTTGGCTTGATTATGAATCTATGTTGTCTACAAAGGAGAGGGGTTGTATTATCACTTCGGAAAAGTTGGAGAGAATCCTGTTTTCGATCGGCGATGGCGACGACGGCGGCAGCGGCTGGATCCTCGGCTGTGGTGCCGACTGGAGAAATATTCGATATTGGTATTGACGCCGTTAATAAAAATCCAATCCATTATTACATTCCAAAAATAAGCAATGTGCGAAATTCAACATCTGTCGCGAGGATTCCTAGTAGCTCGAAAATAAAACCAAAACAAGTTCGACATACATATGCATTCGAGTCTTCTTATAATACAAATATGAAACGCTCTTATATGAAACGAGAGTTTCCTCCAGTGAGAGACATTCGGTCATATCGAGAAAGTGATGGAACTGTATAATAGATATATTAGAGTGAATATGTTGAAACCAACACAATCACTTTTGAATACTTCAGTGACATTATCCTTAGGGGCTCAGTGGATTACATTGATTATTGGGATGATTGCCTTGTGGGTGCGATTTCCTCCGTTATCAACCCCCGATGCGGAAATAAAACCGGCACTTTTACCCCAGGTTCTCACTTTGGAGATGCTTGTTCAGATTGTTGAACTTGTATTTTATACTTGGTATCTCGGACATCTGGCGTCCGATGTAGCGGCGTATCGCTACTTTGATTGGGTCTTTACCACTCCTTTGATGTTGATTTCTACTGCCGCTTTTTTCAGTTATATTACGGGAACGAGTCGAGAACTCGGTTCAGACGAAACGAAAAAACAGGATTTGGAACTGGGGGAGAAGGTTAAGGGGAAATTTGTATCAAATCTACAAGAATGGTTCACAGATAATTTTAATTCGATTACTGTGATTGTTGTTGCTAACTTTGTTATGTTACTTCTTGGCTACTTACAAGAAATAGGGGGGATTGGTATTTTATATTCTACTGTTTTTGGATTCGGCGCCTTTGTAGTGTCATTTTATGAACTTTATCGCACTTTCGTAGGTTCTCAACCAGTGAATCATATTATTTATTGGATAATGTTTGGATTATGGGGATTGTATGGGTTTGCGGCGATGTTGTCTCCGATTGCTAAAAATCTGTCATATAACATATTGGATATCTTTTCAAAGAATTTTTATGGATTATTCTTATCATATGTTTTATTGGTTACTCCCAAATAATGAATGCGATATTTATATAAAGGAATGATACTTTTATAAAGTAGATCCGATTCTTGCTCGAATGCTCAAAAACGTGTATTACATCAATCTCGAACATCGCACAGACCGAAAGGAGAAAGTAGAAGCCGAGTTGAATAAACTTGGATGGGAATATCAGCGATTTAATGCTGTTAAACACGAAAATGGAAGGGTTGGCTGTAGCACAAGTCATCTACGATTGATTGAAATGGCAAAGGAGAAGGATTTGGAGTATATTGTGGTTGTAGAGGATGATATTCACTTTACACATCCAGTTTTATTTAACGCACTTTTGGCACAATTTTTTAGTTATAATATTGAGTATGATGTCCTTCTATTGGCTGGAAATCTTCGACCTCCTGTGATTCCAGTGGCAAAAAATGTATTTCAGATTAAAAAGAGTTGGACTACGACTGGCTATGTGGTTCGGAAACATTACTATGATACACTAATAGCGAATATTCGCGAGGGAATTGCTTTATTAGAAAAAGAGCCATTGGGACATGGAAGATATGCCATTGATGCATATTGGATGCGACTACAAGAAATTGATAAATGGTTTATTATGATGCCAAGAACAGTTACACAGCGACCGGATTATAGTGATATAGAAGGTAAAGATACCGATTATAGTAGACTGATGCTTGACTCAATTAAATTTGTCGAGCGATAGACTGAATGTAGGCTGAATGGGGGGGGAGATGGCCGACCTAAACCAAGTTTTATCTATATTTTATATTATCTATATTGTAGATATCTATGAAACGAATACGATTCTTCTCAAGCTTTGGTGATTCTTCAAAAGTTCCATCAATCTATGAACAAATTCATCGATTAACGGAATCGGCGTCAGATTCTGCGTACGGTGCGTACGGGAAAGAATATATCTTTACAAATGATGATGACTACACACATGCTGTTATTTTAAATACCGCAATGCCAGAATTAAAAGTTCCAAAGGAAAGGGTTATTGGACTGGCATTTGAGCCTCCTGCATTTTTGGGGCTTTCGATGAGATTTATAAATTATGCTATTAAAAATATTGGAAAATACTATATTGGAGATAGTAAGGGTCTTCCTCCGCCGTTTGTTGAAGGATATGGCTATATGTGGCATTTAACTCCTCCATTAAAGACAGAGATTTCAGACAAAACAAAATGGATGTCGATTATGATTTCTAATAAAACCAATGCACCGGGTCATCGTTATCGACATGAGCTTGTTCAGCGTATTCTTACGACGGATTTGCCTGTAGACATTTACGGAAAAGGGTGTGTTTATTATTCGTCATCGACAGATACTCGTTTCAAGGGTGAATTTAAGGAGAAAGAGCCATATATGGATTACAAGTATCATATCGCGATTGAGAATTTTCAAACACCTCGATACTTTAGTGAAAAGATAACGAATCCTCTCCTTTGTAATTGTAAACCTATTTATCTAGGATGTACGAATATTAAAGAGTATTTTGGAGAGAATGTGATTCAACTTACCGGGGATGTTGACTCAGATATAAATATTCTTCGACAAATTTATGAGACTGATCGGGGTGATATGCCTAATGATATTTCTCAAGATGAGATTTTGAATACAGTATCATTTACAAAATGCGTTCGTGAATATTTAGTTTAAAAAATAAGCAGATATATAACATAGTATAGAATGGCTGCTTCGGCTGCTTCGGCTGCTTCGGCTGCTTCGGCTGGTGAAAGAATCGCTGACCTAACTCTGGTATCTTGTTGGTATAGTTTAAAAAATAAATTCAATCACGATACATATGGTAAATGGATGGGAAACTTTATTCCAAATATTTCTAATTTTAAATTAGTTATATTTACAGATTCATCGGGGTTCGATACAGTCTCCTCATTTATAAATGAACATAACAAGCACCTGGTTAAAGTTATTATTCGCGAAATTCACGAGTTAGAAGGATACGCGATGAAAGATTCTTGGATTGAAAATCATAGTAAGAATCGTTTACTAAACGAACGCATTCAATGGGAGTTAAATATGTTATGGTCTGAAAAGATACGATTTGTCAAGTTGGCACATGATTTAGGTCTTATTAAAACAAAATGGTGTGGTTGGTGTGATATTGGATATTTTCGTGGAAGATCCAATGATGTTCCTGTTGAAAACATAAAAAAGTGGCCATCTCCTGAAATTATTTTATCCCTAAATCGCAATAAAATATATTATGGGTTTGTTGGTCATCCGAATACATTTGGCGTAATTAAGAGTTTGTGCGAAAATCAGACTGAAAATGGGCTTCCAATAACTCCGATTCCTCCTGACCAAGTTTCTGTAGCGGGTGGGTTCTTCATAACAAATATAAATATGATACAATGGTGGTATGATACATATTACACCATGTTGAATTTATATTTAAATAATAAATATTTAGTCAAAGATGACCAGATGATTATCATTAATTGTATTGTATTACATTTAGATAAATTTAGTTTGGTTCGAGAAAAAAATCCGCGTGTATATGACGAATGGTTTGTATTTCAAAGAGTTCTTTGTGAATAGTTAAAACTGATATGGAATAATCTAATATCATATTGGTATTTATGAATATAGATATAGATGTTCTCAATACTTATACCAATTTATAATGGAGTTGAATATCTTGAAGAGTCAATCACATCTGTTTGCCAACAAACAATCAGTGATTGGGAAGTTATTATAGGAATCAACGGGTATGAACCTGGTTCCGAAACATATACATCAGCATTGAATACAATATCGAGGCTTGATGAAATATATGGTTCGAAAATTAAAATAATAGAGTATCCTCTTAGTATTAAAGGAAAAGCATCGACTCTTAATGAAATGTTGAAAGAATGTAATTATGATTGGATTGCTATCCTCGATGTTGATGATAAATGGCACCGAAGAAAACTTGAAATCCAAAAAACACTGGCTTTGACTGACAAGTTTGATGTTATTGGGACCGTTTGTCAATATTTTGGGACAAGAGAAGATATTCCTAAAATTCCTGTTGGTGATATATCAACCTTTAACTTTTATAAAGTTAATCCTATGATTAATAGTTCGACTGTAATAAAAAAAGAGTTGTGTTATTGGAGAGACCAGTATAATGGGGGGTTTAGGGGGTTAGACGATTATGACTTATGGATACGACTATGGAAGATGAAAAAGAAATTTCTAAATATTCCTTCCATTTTGTGTTATCACCGTATTCATCCCGAAAGCGCATTCAATGCGAAAGGCAATCATAACTATGTTGCAGATTTAATTAAATCACATATGTGTTAATGTTTAATGTATTAGATTTATTCCTCGAATCGTATTAACTCTACGAAATTATTGGCACATTTTTCAACACTTAAATTATCTTCGATAAACTTTCTTGGAGAATATGTTTCAAGATTTGATATAAATTTTTCATATGTAGATTCGAATTGCTCTTTTTCTGTAAATGCCTCTCCACATGTTTCACTCCAATATGGTATTGTTGTTGCCGGAAATGGTGGGTATCTAGACCTATATTCCTGGTTCAATGTTTTTACATTCCATACTAATAATGGTACATTACATGACATTGCTTCTTCTAAGGCAAATCCTTGGCTTTCATGCGCATCTAGAACAATCATATATTTTGCCCTCTGTAAGCAGTCTAAATAGTCACTTTCAGAATATCTTGCTAGATAATTAAATATGGTATATTCTACTCCTCTTGTTCTTAGAAAATCTTTTAAATATTCCAGATCTGCTGGATTTCTCCGTTTGTAATAAATTAATACTTTGTCTTTGATATTTGTATCAATGGGTTTAAAGATACTCATATTAACAGGAAAACTAAATACTTTACATCTAAGACTATTTTTAGTTAAATATGTCCACATATCTTTTGTCCATGTACTTGGAAATATGTATATATAGTTGGGATTATTTAGTATATCTTTAATATTATGGTCGGGAAATACACTAAAATGTGGGCCAAAAATAAATTTTTTATGTGGATATTTTTGTATATCAACTGGTGCAGATGGGGAATAGACTATGTCATAGTTTTCTATATCATCGATTGTTCCAATCTTATATTCATAGTTTAGTAGATTTAAAATATGAATCAGTCCCTCCTTATTTTTATGATGTATAAAATTATTCAATATCAATAATTTTATCATTCTATTCTATATAAATATTGTATACGCCTAGAATCCTACGCACAACTTTTTATATTATTCTTCGGGATAATCTACAAATAATTGCTCCGTTGGAATACCTAAAACATTGAGCTTATTTAAATCTGGAGAAAGATAATATCCAATCGCATGATCTTCAATAATTCGTTCCCAGATTTTATCATAGGATTTTAATAGATATTCTACGGCTCTGACTGATAATAAGTAAAAATGTCCCGATGCATACGAAGTAGATTCTAACAATATATCCTTTGGTAATTCCGGATGAGTAGACCAAAGATTTGAATAATGTTCTGGTATAATTAGAATATATCCTCCATAATTTGGCTTGTATTGTTCACACACTGGTATTAGTTTATTAAAAAAATGAGGATCGGATAAATCTCTGTCGTCATCTGTTTTGAATATATACTTATAGTCAAATCGAGTATGTATTGCTTTGATAGCCATAATTATCTTTTTCGAGAGCGATATATAATCATCGGGACACGAAACATGTAGAATATTTTCTGCATCATCAAATCTATATTCATCTTTGGTATCGTCGTCAATATTCCCAACAATGTGATAATAACGAATGTTTGGTATATTCGATAGTTCTTTTAGCCATCCTTCTTTCTGACGAATTGCTTTGTGGCGATATTTATGACAGTTTAAAATTAGTAATATATAATCACACGTTTCTTTAGCACCAATATTCATATAATAATATTTCTATGTTATATGATTAATATATTTTTATTTATTCAATCGAAATCTTTTTCCAACTCGAAGGACATAAATCTTTTGTATTATTCATTGCCAATTTTGGTCCAAACCAAACTGATGGATAACATACGATCTTATCTTCGTGTGAGTTAAAATATGCCCCCCACCAGCTAAAGGAACTATTTGCTATAACATTATGACGGCATAGACTCATTTGAATCATTTGTTGCCAGTCGGAGATTTCGTGTGGGATTGTTACAAATCGTAAATGTGATTCTCGTGATTCTGATTCTAATCCGGATTTGATTGTTTCCATATACGACTCTACGATTGCTTCGTCTTCCTTTTCATAAAAATATAACACAGTTGCATTGTTCATTGTTGGGTCGGTTGATAGAATATGGTTTAACGAATCGATATAGTATTTTGGAGTCGTCAGTGGGTGACAATCCTGTTTTTCCTTATAATCTCCTAACCTAAAGTGTAGTGAAATCGTTGTATTATAATCTATATCTGGAATACGGTGTTCATCGCGTTCTTGTTCTTGTATTGCTGGGATACCTATAATATCTCGAATTCTATTGTATTGGTCTTCAAAGTATTTGTGGGATTGAAAATATCCAAAAAACATAAAGTCTTGATTAATCTTTGGTATTTCTGTATAGTGAAAATATGGTTCTTTTAACATTGGAATTCTTGGTATACTGGTTGATGTATATGATTTGAGATTGGATAGTAGATTATTCCAATATGTCGGTCTCTCGAGACCTGTTTTCAAGGTTTCACTATAAGGGAATACATATTCAAGATTGTATCGCAATGCGTATGCGATCGTGTGGAATATTTGAAACAACTGATTCCCTAAACCACCCATAATATGAACAGTTATCATTTATGCCTATTATATATGTTTATTTATGGCTTAAATAAATAACACATACTAATGTATAGAATGTTAATATTTGATATTGGTGCTAATGTTGGAGCATATTCTCTTGCCAATTTATCTGATACAACTACTATAGTATCAGTTGAAGCATCGCCTATAACATATGCCAGTCTTGTCCATAACGTATCTCCCAATAAACAAATAATTCCACTTAACTTTGCGATTACATGTAGTGATGTTTCATATATAACATTTTATCATTGTAATAGTGTAGCAACTATTTCAACTTTAGATAAAGATTGGTTAACATCGCCCACATCGAGGTTTGGTAGTTATGGAAGGTCGATTATTGAAATAATAGCTCCTACTAAAACACTAGATTCATTGATTCAAGAATACGGAACACCAGATTTAATTAAGATCGATGTTGAGGGAGCGGAGGATCAAGTAATTCGTTCTCTCCATACTAAAACTCCAATGCTTTGTTTTGAATGGGCAGCAGAGTGGAGAAAAAAAAATCTGAGTTGTATATCATTATTAAGTGAACTTGGATATACAAGTTTTGAAATTCAATATGGAGATGATTACAGGTATCGTCCCGAGTCATTCACGAAATCTGAAGATGAAATAAGAACTTTACTTATTAATGCGGTTGATAAAAAAGATTGGGGTATGGTTTGGGCGGTATAATCGTCTATTCTTTCTTAATAGAGATATCATTTGGGCACCTAATCTTTTAATTTCCAAGCTATATAATAATCATTGATTACATTTTCTAACATCGATTCATATGTAGAAAATCGTTTTGTAGGAAATCGTTTTAAATCAAATTCTTCAAATACCCACCACACGTATTCATTTGTTAATAAACTACGAAATACACAATGATTGTGAAATGCTCGACGAAACCCTTTTTCTTGAATAAATGTCTCATTCTCACCCTGTTCCTGTTCCTGTATTACAAAAGGAGACGCATCCTCTACATTTTGTAACCAGGATGTTAAATAAGCTCTTAAATCTTCCTTTGTTTTGGGAGGGTTTCCATAAAAATCATATACACCCGCCATTATATATGATATATGAATTGATAGTATGCTTAACCCATAACATAATATTTATTGGTATTATATAAGTCTTAAATATGGACCAAACCGACATTGGAACGCCGATTGCTTTGACCGGTGTTGGAGTCATTATTATGGGAGTTGTTTATTTAATTTTGAAATCGTATTGTAATGATAGAATCAATACTATGCGATTCGGTGAAAGATTTTCCAGGCGCTTTGAGATTCAGGAGAAGCATTTAGATGCCAACACTTTGCGCTCTTTGCGCGAACTGAAATTGTCGTCCCCCTCGGGTTCAGCCACGGCTTCGGGTCAACCATCCGAGTTGACAGTACAAGAACAGGTGTAGCGTAGTGTAGCGTTAATACTCGACTGTTAGTTCGGAGAAATATTAAATATAAATAACATCCATATGAGAATAAATCCTATACTTACCATCCCACACGATACGATTAAAAACCTTTTTACATCGACTTGTTGTTGCTGTCCATTAAGAAGAGGTTGTTCGTGAATAGGATGTCTTGGGTGAAAGGGGTTTACTAATAATAAATGATTGAAATGTTGCGTTTGATTTCTCTGAAATCTTGAAAAAAAACGCTGAATCCTGATCGCTGAAATATTTCGTGTGAATAATGGTTCGGGCGATTGTATTTTACAATATGTATTACAGATTGGACATCGGATCTCGCTATCAGGTATATAATCTTCGTATTCTCTCTCAATCCATTCTCCTATACATTTTTGATGAACATATTCATTACATCCACAATCGGACATTTTTAGGATGTTCTGTTCTTCGTTCGAACCGTTCGAACCGTTCGCACTGTCCCGCTGTATTTTTGGTGCTATATCTTCAAAACAGATAAAACACGTTTGATTCACATCTGTCTGATTTTTCCCATTTTCTGACATCTATTTCTAATTGAATCTAAACTAATCTACTCATCTTATTATTAACAAGAAATGACATCTGTAACAGATACCACACTTGGAGCCACAGTTGGAGCCACAGTTGGAACCACAGTTGGAGCCACAGTTGGAGCCACAGTTGGAACCACAGTTGGAGAGAATGAACACCTTGAATATGATTGGCATTTGGAGTCAAAGACTGCCGAAGATTTGAAGGAGCGACTCGTTCAGCTGTACTTTCAACTTGTTCGGCTCGATGGCCGTAAGCATAAAAATCTATCTACCAATTACATTATTCGCAACTATAAATCTCTCATTTGTGATACTATGCGATTTGGAGGACGGAATATTGTATCCAATCACGAACACATTCTATTTGTATCCCATATGATGATGCTTCTTCGAGCTATGCCCACTCAAACTCGTGACATTGTAAGTGGCAAAGGAGAACGAACACTGGGATATCATCTCCTACTTTCCTGGGAAGATATTGACCCTGCGTATGTTCGCAGGACTGTAAAGTATTGGGTTGTTGGGTCTAGGGAGGATAAGACGATTGTTCCGCCTGGTTCTTGGAAGGATATTCGCAATATCTGTTCGATTCTCAAAGAACAGAACGGAGGAAAGACTGACCATCCGCTTATTGATTTCTTACTTTGTATTCTATGCGACCAGTTGCGCGAAGATGATTCCAAGGAAGAGGGTTGCCCCATTAGTCTCGCTGCGAAGTGGACTCCTCGTGAGAAGTCGAAGGAGTTTGGTTGGATCTTCCATCGACTCGGTGTGCTGAT
>Ga0214923_10007092_pt1 | contig 12328 bp, 10 predicted proteins | sample LL1510_MetaG_FD_177993 | JGI IMG/M metagenome (GOLD analysis project Ga0214923, IMG submission 177993) | Freshwater microbial communities from Lake Lanier, Atlanta, Georgia, United States - LL-1510 | ecosystem: Environmental > Aquatic > Freshwater > Lake | place: USA: Georgia | collected...
TGATTTTTGGATTCCGGTAGCTACGGCAATGTACTCGATCGAGGTGTCGGTATTTAATCGATGGGGCGAGGAGGTTTATACGACGAAGGATTTAAGCAAACCATGGGATGGACGCTACAATGGGAAAGATTGCCCAGTAGGCGTTTATTCTTGGAAGATTGTGGCACGGGATGTAAATCAGGAATTGATCATTCAAAGTGGGCACATCAGCCTTTTAAGGTAACTAAAACTGGTAGGCGTTGGTCAGTGTAAGAATCAGTAAAAAACTTTCCAATTGCGCATTTATACCATCATTAAAATCAATGGTAACGGTTTGATATGGTCCGTTAGAGTTCGTGGAGATTGTTTTGATAGATTGCGTAAAATCTTTAAGGGCTTTAAATTCCGGAATAAGTTCCAAGACCCCTTCCTTCCAACCTAGGTTGGTAATTTCGGTTAAAACCTCAGGGTGGCCATATAATTCGAAAGAGGTGTTTTTTGACATAATGGCCATTTTATTTTTTCCAATATATATCGTAGAGTCGTTTTTTGCAACAAAATAGAAACGTGAGTTATTTAAGAACAATATTGTGTTGTCGTACCTTATATTTTCCCCTAAGAGTTCTTTTAGGAACGGTATAATACTTTCGGGTTTGGTTTTTTTTTCAAAAGACATCAGTAAATCAAACTGAGGCTCCAAATAAGAAGGGCCAGAATTATCATCGATATACTTTGCACCATAATAATTAATCGAAAACCCCTTAAGCGACTCAAAAAGACGTTTATAGCGTTGATATTTTTGCGGCAAGATACTACCCCGATTTAATAGGGTTGAAATATGGAAGGACTTCTTTTTTATCTCAGGTTGGAGCACTAATATTGAACCTGTGTTGGAATAGGTTAAGGTAAGTTGATTTTTATACTGATCAAAGCCGAAACAATTTACGATCCTTTGATTTGAAATAAGTTGAAATTGAAGGGGGTTATCATGTAAAACGGGAACTGAAAACCATGCTGAATCCCTAAGAGATTTTATTATTTCTCCGTAGTTTATTCTGTTTGCATTGAGAATCCAATAGTACTTTTGACCTTTTTTGAAGCCTAAATAGGGTTTATATGGGTTATTTATTGGTAAATAATCCCCGGAGACTAACCAAAAAAAATCATTTTGATATTCTATTTTGAAAAGCTCAAAACCCTGATTAAAGTTAATGGGTAATCGTTGTAATGAACTGTCTTGAGCTAGATTTTGCCAGTATTCGGAAATGGCTTTTAAAATTCTAGGGTCTCGATTACTGAAGGTAAATTCAAACAATAATGACCTAGTGAGTTCGGGCGTATTAATATGAATTATTCCAACAGTGCTCTTGGGTGCTTGAGTAGTTTGAAGGATGTTTCTACGTTCTGTCGTTAAAACGATAAAATATAAACCCATCCAAATCCCAAAAATCCCCGCAACCGCGAGAATGCGCTGTGTTATTTTAAGCCATTTCACAAGAACAAAGGTAGGAAAAGGGTTTTGATTACTTTTGTATATGAGGAAATTCGTAGGTTGGTTAGTAGCTTTCATGGGGTGGAAAATTGATTTAACTACGCCTCCTGGAATAAAAAAAGCAGTGGTAGTAATGGCACCACATACGTCGAATTGGGATTTTATCATTGGACGCTTAGCATTTTATTTAATGAAAATTCCTGGAAAATTTTTAGTAAAAAAAGAACTGTTTTTTTTTCCCTTGGGATGGATATTGCGCAGTTTGGGTGCCCTGCCCGTGGATCGCAAAAAAAAGAACCATATGGTATTACAGGCAGTTCAATTCTTTCAATGTACTGAAAATCTATACCTGGTTTTTACTCCCGAAGGTACTCGATCTGCAAATCCCCATTGGAAAAAAGGTTTTTATTATATCGCAATGCAAGCAAAGGTACCTATTGTGTTGGCTTATATTGATTATTCGAAGAAAACTGGGGGATTTCACGGGGTATTTGAATCCACAGGGAACATCAATGAAGACATTTTGAGTATTAAGAAAACACTGTTAATGTATGAAGCAAAATTTCCGAAACAAGGGATTATTTTTTAATTTCCCCGGTACTCTTGTCGTAACCGTAAGGACAGTGTTTGCAGTTGCTTTTGCAACAATAGCCTCTTTTCAAATGATAGGCTTCGGTGAAAATGATAAAACCTTCTTCACTCAGGTAATAATCATTTTCCGATAATTTTGATCTTTGACCAAAATCCGAGAAATCCATGTTAAATGCCTCTTGTTTGCCTTCCATCGAAAATAGTAAAGTTGAGAAAATACCCATGCCTAACAATTTCCCGCATGATTTGTTTGTTTTGAGAGATGATTTAATTCATCCAATAATTTCAGGAAACAAATGGAGGAAGTTAAAGCGAATTATTGAACGGGTAAAAAAGGAAAAAATTTTGGGAATAGAAACCTATGGTGGGGCCTATTCCAACCATTTACTTGCAGTTGCTTGGGCAGCAAAGTTATTCGAGATTCCATGTATATTGAAAGTTCGAGGAGAGGAATTGAACCCAAATTCGAATGAGGTGTTGGGTCTTTGCCAGAATGATCTTGTCCAAATGATTTTCTTAAATCGGGAGAAATACCGTCAAGAAAAATCCACTTATGGAATTTTGAATAATGGATATTTCAGTATTCCAGAGGGTGGGGCGTGCAAAGAGGGTATTGAAGGGGTTATGGAAATTGGGCTATGCTTGTTGAATTTTGATGTGATTGCGGTGTCTCAGGGAACGACAACCACGAGTTTGGGGATATTACTAAGTACTCCCCCGAGTTCAGCTCTTTGGGTATTTCCTGCTTTAAAAGGGTTTTCTGCGCTCGATGAAATGAAATCATTAGCCATCAGGTGGGGTTATGAGCAAGAATATAATCATCATAAGCACCGTGTTCAAGTATTTTCACAATATCATTTCGGAGGTTATGGACGAGGGATAAAAGAACTTAAAGACGTGCTAGTAAATGACATAACGTTGATGCCTTTTCCGTTAGATACCGTTTATTCAGGAAAAGCGTTTCACGGTTTTATTACAGAAGCGAATAAGGTATCCCAGCACAAACGCATGATTTTTATACACACGGGTGGATATTCAATCAATCAATTAACTTAATTTATTTTTTTTCCTTTTCGAACGCATACCCATGGACTTAATAAAGACTTCAAAAGATCCAAGTCCTTTATTTGCTGCACTTAATTTTGAAACACAAACATCGACAGCCAGGCCAAGACGGAAATTAGACGCTTTATAATTGAGATTCAATGAAACGGCATCATTCCAGCGGTAAAAAACACCATAATTCACCGATTGGGACTTAATAATGTTAGTGATGTCCGAACCATTCATAAGAATGTGCTCAAACATAACTCCTAACATCATATTTTGGTTGGGACCATTTCTAAAGGCCATAAATTGCGGTTGGATACGAAGGTCATTGCGTTTTGAAGTAAGATCCATTCCACCATTAATTACAAGTTGGCCATACATTGTACCTCCGGTTTCTGTAAAACTGAATTTGGGCCGATTTAAATGGTTGTAAGCTAATCCGCCAAAAAATCTTGATTTATTTCTAGTTGTATATTGGTATAGGATTCCAGAGTTAACATTGAATGCTGAGCTCTTATTGCTGCTCAAATTCTCATTGATATACGTAGGATCGTTTTGTTTACCCTCATAATTCCATCCCGTCCAGTTCGATTCCCATGTGGGTAGACTTGGATCGTAAGAAATAAAGAGCATACCTGCAGTTGCCCCTACCGATAATTTTGAAAATTCATTCATCTGAATGGAATAGTTGATAGGCAAATTGACTTCTGTTTGCAACATTTTACTTTCTCCCATTGATTCTCTGATGGCTGTGAGACCAATACCAAAGTGATTTTTACTCATAGGACCATCGGATATTTTAAGTTCAGTTACCAAATAATTTGTTTTGATTTTGGTACCTGTCATTGGTAGGTTTTGTATTTTAAAGCCTGTGTAAAATCCGAAATCTTCATTTCCAGAGGCAATCGAGGCAGGATTGAACATTCCTAAGGTCTGATAGAATACACTCGAATTATGTGCATATTGAGCGAAGTAATTTCCAGTTAACGAACCAAATAATATTACGAGTAAAAATCTATACATATGTTTGATTATTTATACAACATCACATTTCCATTCAAAGAACCTGCAAACCCGTTGATCAATCGATATTCGAGTCTGTAAGGAAAATTACCTACGTTTAAAGGTTTGTTGTTAAAGGTTCCGTCCCAACCTTCATTTGGGTCGGTGGTACGAAAGATGAGCTGGCCATAACGGTTAAATATCTGAAAGTTCATGGAAGCTATAGAACCCCCGTCGCCATCGAATCCATTGGAGTAATTGAAGTCTTTATCAACATTGGTTATCACTCGAAGTCTATCATTTACGCCATCACCATTGGGTGAAAAGGCATCAGGAACCGAAATGATAAAATAATCCCTAAAACGGACATTTACTAGTATGGTGTCGGAGGCTATGCATCCTTCAGGTGATATATTATTTATGATATAGTAGGAGTCAAAAAAAGGAGTTACTATAACTGTGTCACAAATCCCTACTTGATCTCCGAAGCACCAAACATCACTTCCCCCATTGGGAGTCTGCCAAACTAACGAATCCCCTGCAGCAAAACCGGTTATTGCAATAACTGCCCCTGTTGTAATTTGACCGTTTTGCAACATTCCACCATACATAGGAATCAAGGTATCCGGAATAGGAACCCCGCCTATTGTATCGAGTAAGGTTATGCTAACATTGGGAATGGAACCTACAGTTATTTGCTGGCTTGCAGAACTGGTTGCTCCGCTAGCATCAGTTACCGTGAGTAAAATGGTATAGGTTCCAGCGGTTGAAAAACATACTGGGCCTGGATTCATTCCGCTGTAAAAGGAGGGTGTGCCACTTGGAAAAGACCAAGAGCTAGATACCACATCGTTGGAGGAATTATTTTGGATATCGATGCAATCCCCTTCACATATTACATTGTCCGAAACAGTAAAACTAGCCGTCGGCTGCCCTAATCCAACGAAAACAATTAAAAATCCAAAGAAAAGAAATAAATATTTCATGTTGAAATTCCGTTAAAGTTGTACGAAGATAATAAAAAGAAAATGAATAGTAGCAAATCACTCAATTTTCAGTAACTCTAAAATTTCATTCGCCGCATCCAGATCGTGTACTCTTAAAAAAGTGGCGTTCTTTAAAATGGCATATGTATTAAGTATGGTGGTTCCGTTGAGTGATTTTTCAACTGAAGTATTGAGTTTTTTATGGATCATTGATTTTCTGGAAAATCCGCAAAGTATGGGGAAACCTAACAGATCAAACATGGAAATATCACGCACCAGTCGATAATTTTCTTCCAGGGTTTTAGAAAAACCGAAACCTATGTCCACAATAATATCCTTTACCCCTGCTGCTTTGATGCGATGTAGTTGAATGGATAATTCAAGTATTACTTCCGAAGTAATTTCTTGGTATTCTGTAGGTTCATGAAGATTGTTGGAAGGTCCTCTGGAATGCACTAAAATATAAGGAGCATCAAAATGAGCACAAACCTCGTACATTTTTGGATGATTTCTACCACCTTCAACATCATTAATGAGGTCTGCCCCTTTGGATAAGGCATGATGGGCCACCTCAGGAAGGCTCGTGTCAACGGAAATATACAATTCGGGAAATTTTCGCTGTATCAAATCAAGACAGGGATCTAAGCGGTTAATTTGCTCTTCAGCGGTAACTGATGTGTATCCTGGTCGCGTAGAATGAGCACCTATGTCCACGATACGAACCCCTATGTCTGCGCATTTTTGAGCAATATGCTCCAATTCATCGAGATTTTTTACGCGGTTTTCGGGGTGAAAGGAGTCTGGCGTAGCATTGATGACCGCCATAATCATCGGCTGATCAAGCGAAAGCAATTTATTACGCAAACGAAGTGTATGGTTTGAACGGAAATGCTTAACTTCGACGCCAAACATAGTGGAAATACTCATGTCAGATACCCTGGTTGATTTTACAAATATAACGGCTTTGTGCAAGGAAATATATGTGAATAAATCCAAAGACTATGGAACTGCATGGAGAATTCTTAGGCCTGTGGGAATTGCTGACCAACTCTACATAAAAGCCAACAGGATAAGAACGATTCAGGAGAACGGTTCCAACCTCGTAGGGGAGAGTGTCGAAGGGGAATTTATGGCAATCGTAAACTATTGTATTATAGGACTGATTCAATTAAACGCCATCCCTGAATTGCCCTTAGATTTGCGTCCGGAACAATCGGAAAATTTATACGACACCTACATGAAAGAAGCCACTGCACTGATGGTAAAAAAAAACCACGATTACGGTGAAGCCTGGAGGTCCATGCAGGTTGAGTCGCTCACGGACCTGATCCTGATGAAAATATATCGCATCAAACAAATTATTGCCAACAGCGGCAAAACCGTAGCCTCGGAAGGTATCGATTCGAATTATTATGACATGCTCAACTATTCCGTATTTGCCTTAATTCATTTAGGTGTTAAATAAATGTTAGCTCCTGAGACAATTTTTTTCTGAATTATATTTTTGGAAAAAACAATTTTTATGACAGCATTAAAAAAATACGGTCCTTGGACCATTCGAATTATCATTTCAAGTGTTTTTTTCCTTTCAGCGATAGCCAAATTATATCCGAAACCTTCTTATGCATTGACCTATTTTGAGGTCCATCAATTGGAACCCATGGGAATTTCGTTGGAGTTTGCTGGATATTTGTCGCGTATATTAATCGGGGTAGAATTTGCCATTGGATTCCTACTCCTGATGCCCTTTTTTGTGCGGAAAGTGATTATCCCAATCACGATTGGGATGTTAGTCGTATTTATTGGCGAGCTTTTGTATGAAATAATCTCCTCAGGAAATCAAGGAAATTGCGGCTGCTTCGGAACCTTAATTGAAATGACACCGCTTGAGGCGATGATCAAAAACGCCATTTCCGTAGGGCTTTTGATTGCTTTTTACTTTTTGGATACCTCAAAAGAAAAGATTTCTTGGGACTTGAAGTCACGCGCTTATTTTTCCGGAATTTTGAACGTCCTGATTTTTTCGGTGTTCGCTATTTTCTTAAGTGCCCCAATTCGCCGAGAAACGGTGAATAATCCTGTGCTAATACCGAGCAAAAACGAGATCGATACGTTGCATAAATCCGCTATCGATACCCCTAAAATTGTTCTGAATCCGTCCAACAAGCCAGATACGCTAAAAGTGGCACAAGACCTCGGTCCAAAACAAGTACTTTCGGGGTATGAAGATTTATTTCCTGGCATTAATCAAGGGAAACAAGTACTTTGTTTCTTCGCCCCTGGGTGTGATCACTGCCGTGCTACGGCAAAATCCATTACGAATCTGAAAAAGAAGGACAAGAATTTCCCGCCCATCCAAATCATTTTTATGGATGAGGAACCCGAATTGATCCCTGAGTTTTTTCAGATTGCAGGTGCTGAATATCCTTATTTTGTAATGGATATCATCAAGTTTTGGAAGACCTTAGGGAAAGGGAAAGAAGTTCCCGGGGTGCTTTATCTTTGGAACGGAAATAATCGGAAATTTTACCAAGGAATTGACAAAGAGCAATTTAACAGCGCAGAATTCAAAAAAGTTCTTAACAAGGGTTCGAAGTAAGGGATTTTGGAGTACCTTTCGGCATGTCGCGTAAGGTTTTCATTGGTGCCAATTGGAAAATGAATTTGACCCTGCAAGAAGCAACAAGCTTGTACGAATCGTTCATGGATTTGGCATTTTCAAAAAATAAGGTGGAATTGGTAGTTTTCCCGCCTCAACCATTTCTAAGCGCCTTCCCAAATAACTCAACTATCACGTTGGCCGCTCAAAATTTTCATGCTCCTGAGTTTTCAGGAGCTTTTACGGGTGAGACTTCCCTTACACAGTTGGAAAGTATGGATATTTCAACGGTTTTAGTTGGTCATTCCGAACGAAGAGGTCATTTCGGTGAAACCGACGAATCGGTTATGCTTAAAGCGCTTACGGCAGCAAAATCAGGTTTTCGCGTGGTTCTGTGTTGCGGAGAACCTAAAGAAATTCGAGATTTAGGTAGACAGTCAGCGGAAAGCTATGTATCGAATCAATTAGCTGCATTAACGGGTTGGTCCGAACAGGAGTTATCCAACCTGGTGATTGCCTATGAACCCCTTTGGGCGATTGGAACCGGCATGATCCCCACACTAAATGACATTCGCTCCATGCACCTAAACATCAAACAACGTTTACAGAATGATAAAGGAATTACATCCATTCCCGTAGTTTACGGCGGGAGTTGCGATGCCGAAAATTCATCGGCAATTTTTCAGTTGGAAGGAGTGGACGGTGGGCTAATTGGAGGAGCTTCCCTCAAACTGGATTCCCTACAAAAAATTATTGAAAACGCATGCTGAATTACTATGAATTATCCCTTAACATTTCTCCCTTCCATCCGTTCAATGAAATTGCGGTCGCTTGGTTAGCCGATTTGGGATATGAAAGTTTTATGGAAGAGGAATCCGTGCTTAAGGCCTACATTCAAGAACCCCTTTTTAATCAAGAAGCATTACAAGAGCGCTTACTTAAAATGAAACAACATGTCGCGGTAGCGGATCGTCTAATCCTAATCCCAGGACAAAACTGGAATGCGCAATGGGAGAGTTCGTTTACACCTGTAGTGTTGAATCAATTAACGATTTTGGCTCCTTTTCATTCCGAGGAATGGCGCAAAGGAATGTTCATCGAAATTGAACCAAAAATGTCCTTTGGAACGGGACACCACGCAACTACAGCGCTGATGTGCGAAGCCATGCGAGCAATAGATTTTAACGGAATTTCGGTATTGGATATGGGTACGGGTACGGGTGTGCTCGCGATTTACGCGGAAAAATTAGGTGCCGATGAAATTTTAGGGGTGGATATCGAATCTTGGGCGATTGAAAATGCTCGAGAAAATGCAGCTCGAAATGGTTGTAGGAATATTTCCTTATTGTTAGAGGACATCCACCGAGTAATGCTCGATCCTTTTGAAGTTGTTTTAGCCAATATCAACAAAAATGTACTTAAGGTGCAAATGGGTGTTTATTCGAATTTCCTAAAAAAATCCGGCATTCTATTGCTCAGTGGTTTCTTCACACAGGATGACAATGAAATAATTCAAACAGCTTCAAATTATAACTTGACCTTACAAAAACGCTATGAAAAAGATTCTTGGTCCTGCCTCCAATTTGTTAAAAACTAAGCATTTAAGCTTCTTTTTGTTTTTTTACGTCGGTTCAGCTTGCTATGCACAAACTTTTTCGAAAGATCGAGCAAAATTCACAAAAGAAATAAAGCAAGTCTTTGTGGGAGATGAAATGGAGACCAATGTGAGGGATGTCTTTCCTGCGATTTTGCAAGGAAATGCGATGTCCGAGGCCAATTTCGGGAAAATGGTCGATGGAGCGAATGCCGTGATCCAAAAAACGGAAGAAATGGAATTAGCGTATTACTATGTTGCTACATTTATGTATCAAGCAAAGAACAAATTGAATTCGGATTTTTTTTCTACTTGGATTGGACTAGAAAAAACGGTTCGAGAAAAAAACCTGGAGGAGTATACCGAATTTATGCGTTTCTCCTATTTTCTTTTCAGGTTGCGCGCTCTTCACAAAGACGACCAATCTGTATGGATTTTCAAAGGTAATATGGAGTGGAACACCGACAAAAAGGTGAAGATTATTTGTTCAGATGGTCAATTGCTTGGATATTCGCCCGAATTGAAAGGAAAGGACAGCGTTTATGTTGCCGAAACAGGGGGAGTTTTTGATATCAATACTAAAAAATTTGTAGGTCGAAATGGATCCGTGAATTGGAGTAAGGTGGGCTTCAAACCGGATGATACATTTGCGGAACTGCGAGGGTTTCGTATCAATATGAAAGAGGTGGTACTCACCGCAGATACGGTGTCCCTTACAACGCCCTACTTTCCAAAACCGATCCAGGGTTCTTTAATAGATAAAGCCTTGAGTGAATTGCAGGAAGGAGAAGGGGCTCCGCGGTTTGTTTCATTTGACAAAAGACTGAAAATCAATGAATTGAGGGAAGCTATGAATTACGACGGAGGATTTTCTTTGGAAGGAAGTCGTTTGATAGGAAAAGGAACGAAGGAGAACCCTGCTCGTTTGATATTTCTGTATAATGAGAAACCGTTGTTTGTAGTATCCTCGCTAGGTTTTGATATCGATCCAAGTCAGATTCTTGCCAGAACTGCACGAGTTAAAATGATATATCCAAATGGAGACAGTTTAATTCATCCCGAAGGACGTTTTCAATTCGATGAAGGAAAAAAAATCTTATTATTCTCTGGTGAGAAAAAAGGCAGTTTAGTAATTCCTTTTATAGACAATCATTTCAAAGTTTCCTGCAACGCTCCTTGCTTAAAATGGGAAAAAAACACCCCTTTTGCCAAGTTTACTTTTGAAATGTCCACCTCGCAAGAGCAAAAAAAGATCGATTTGGAATCCTTCAACTATTATGATCCGCTGTTGGTTCAGCAATTGGCCGGTGGAGCCAACAATCCTATTGCTCTGCTTGTCGCGGCCTCACGAAAATTGAATTCAACAAAACTTACCGAAGGTCAAGCCTCCTCAGCGCTAGGAACGACCATCGACTATGCAAAAAGCAAATTATTAGACCTTTCTTCTTTTGGGTTTTTAGGATATAATTCGTTCGAAAAAACCATTGAATTGCAACCGAAAATCTTCCATTTTGCAGATGCTGGAAGCGCAGGTAAGGATTACGATAATCTGAAAATAATATCCGATTTAACCCAACGAAAATCACCTTATTCGATTACTGAGGTGAATAGCAACCCTTTTTTAAAGGCAGAAGAGAACAAGATTAACCTATTGAATAATCGATTTGCGAAGCAAGATTTTTACGGCTTTATTGATCTTGCCAAGGATCAAATGTTTTTAACAGGAGTGGATGCTGTAACCCTATCCAAAGCGCAACAAGCAACGTTCTATCCAGATTCTACCTATTTCATTCTAAAACCCAATCGTGATATGATATTTAAAGGGGATTTAATTGTTGGTAAGTTTCAAGCGACCCTAAGTGATGCTTTTTTTTCCTACAATGATTTTAAGATCAATCTGAATAAATCGACGTTTTCAGGACTTGTAGTGAATCCACTTAAAGCAGAAGATGGAGATGCTTCAATAGCCTTAAGAAGCACCTTTTCTAACTTGAGGGGAGAGCTGCTCATTGACGAAGCTAACGCAAAGTCCGGCAGGAGCAAAACCAATAGTGTCTATCCTAAGTTGCTGGTTCCTTCCTCCATTAAAGTGATTTACAATGATCCCTCAATTGTCAAAGGAGCATACGATTCATCCCGTTTTTACTACAAATTAGATCCCTTTGAGTTAGATAGTTTGGATAATTTTTACGAAGTGTCACAACGCTTTAAAGGTGAATTGATATCAGGTGGGATTTTCCCACCTATCAAAGAACCGCTCAAAATTATGCCTGATTATTCCTTGGGTTTTTACACGGTTGCTCCACCAGGAGGATGGCCATTTTATGGGGAAAATTCGAAATACGAAAATAAAGTGGTTCTATCTAATAATGGCCTTCAAGGTGCAGGTACCATCAACTACAGTTCTGCAACTGCCGTTTCGAACAAGTTGACCTTTCTGCCGGATTCCACCATCGGTATTGCAAAATTTACCAATCAAGAGGTTGTTACTGGAGTTCAAGTACCGAGTGTCGTTTCCGAGGCAGCCTACATTTGTTTTATTCCTAAAAAGCAGGTACTTAAAGCTGCTTCTTGGAAAGAGGTGAATTTATCCATGTTTAACAACCAGTGCGAAATGGAAGGAACCATCATTCTATCCAAAAAAGGAATGCGCGGTGATGGGATGATGCATTTTCCGGATGCGGATTTAGGTTCTATCAATTTTAGCTATACCCATGAAGACATAAAGGCAGATACAGCTAATTTTATGTTAAAGAATCGCTACGTTTCCTCAGGCCGAGCAACGATTGCCATGGAAACTAAAGATGTAAAAGCCGACGTATCGTTCAAAACCCGGAAAGGAGAGTTCAATTCTTTTGGAACTAAACGCATTAAATTTCCGCCAAATCAATATTATTGCACCATGGATCGGTTTTTTTGGTATATGGATCAAGCCGATGTGGATTTTGAGAAAAAACAAACAGCTCAAACGACTTTCGAGGCCAATTCTGGAATTGACGAGTCGAATTTCTTTTCCATGCATGCTGACCAAGATA
>Ga0214923_10007093_pt1 | contig 12327 bp, 8 predicted proteins | sample LL1510_MetaG_FD_177993 | JGI IMG/M metagenome (GOLD analysis project Ga0214923, IMG submission 177993) | Freshwater microbial communities from Lake Lanier, Atlanta, Georgia, United States - LL-1510 | ecosystem: Environmental > Aquatic > Freshwater > Lake | place: USA: Georgia | collected 2015-10-15
TCATAGTGGACCGCCGGAAGTTCCAAGATGCTTGGAATCCCTGTGGATGCCAGTAATCCTCCCGACACCAATCCCCCGAGTGCCACTCTGGCGAAGCCTAATCGAGCAGACGAAGGTGACGCGGCTACCCGCCCCACAATCCAGACAATTGCCGCCCCGAGTGCGAGCAGGCCGCTGAGTTGGTGGGTCAACACGATGGTCGCACCGGTGACGGCGGCAATGAGGACTGTCCGGATGGTTGCGCGCCTTGCGGCGATAAAGCACTGGTCGACGGCCAGTAGGAACCACGGAACCAAGCCGAGCGAAAGTGCCTCCGGAAGGTTGCCCCGCAGATAAATGTTGATGACGAACGGATATGGCGCCAAAACGTACATGAGACTGCCGACAACCGCCGCAAATGGTGTGGATGTGCCATTCTGGCGCTGGTACGACACACGAACAAAATAGTATGTTCCGATGGCGCCGGATGCCATCGACCCAAGTCCGATCACCCGGAATGCGTTCCAGACCGATACGCCTGTGATCGTGAGGAGATGGCCGACCAAATAGACCATGGGCGAATAGAAGTTGAAGACCGGGTAGCCATATCCCCGGTACAGATCAGGTATCCACCGCGGGAATGCGAGCGTTTCGCGGAATACTAGGCGCATTGCGTAAATGCGCTGAAGATGCGTCTCTCCGGCGTCATCTGTCGCCCACAGATCCAGATCTGGGCGCAGCATGATCGACCAGACGGGATACAACAGCACAAGCAGCAACGCGAGGGGAAGGGTGCCCTTGACGATTGGACGCATTCCTGACCCTACACGAACTTCATGACGTGCCGTGCCGCGGCGACGACAATCCCATCCTGGTTAGTCACCGTCACTGCCGCCACGAAGCGGTCCGCACCGGCATCGATCTCGTCGACGGCATGCGTCACTTCAACGGTGTCGCCAAACCGGACTGGCCGGATGAACCGGATGCGGTCGTAGCCATACGACACCGTCGACTGGCTCGTGCGACCGGTCAGCCACCGCCGGACCCACCGGGTAGAGGCGGCCGACATGTAGGCCACCAGCAACGCCCCGTGCGCGATGCGTTCGCCAAAGCGGGTGCCACGCGAGTACGCCTCGTCAACGTGCTGCGGATGGTCGTCCCCGGAAAGTTCTGCGAAGAGGTCGACATCGGCCTCCGTCACGGTCCGGGCATACGTCGCCGTCTGCCCGATCTCCACCACCTCGATCCCCCGCGGGGTCATTCCGCCGAACCGGTCAGTTCATGACGCACGAGACGCACCCCCTCCACCAATCGCTGCAACTTCTGGAACGCTAGCCAACGCGGCACCTGAAAGAATCCGCAGTCGGGCAGGATGGTCAGTTTTTCCGGTGACACGTGGCGCAGTGCCTGCCGGATCCGGTCGGCGACCTCCTCGGCCGGCTCGACCCAGAACGACTTGATGTCGACCAGGCCTGCCCCAACATCCTTCGCCTTGGCGACCTCGCCCAAGAGTTCGAGTTCGATCATCTCGCGGTTCGCGAACTCAAGGACCAGTTCGTCGCAATCGGCGTCCATAAGCCCGGGGAACATCCAGTCGTAGCGTCGCTTGCCTCGTGGGCGGCTTCCAAGGTTTCCGAAGCAGACGTGAAGTCCGACCCGAACACCTCGTTCACGCACGCCCCGAACGGCGCGGTTGTACAGGCCAATCCAGTCATGCACTTCGCCGGGGATGATCGAGTAGGACGGTTCGTCGAGTTGGATGCACGTCACGCCGGCATCGGCGAGGGCGTGGAGTTCGCGGTTGACAACATCTGCCACCTCGTGCGCGAGGGCAAGGCGATCACCGTCGTACGCGTCCCCCTTGCGCAATTGCATGTGGATCGTCAGCGTCAGCGGGCCGGGGCACGTCATCTTGATGGCCCGGTCGGTCTGATGACGCGTGTACTGCCATTCCCCGACAATCCCGAGTCCATTGGGGCAGGAGATCTTGTCGGCTACGCGATAGCGTGGTGGCGAGTCGTAGCCGTACACGCCTTGTGTCCGCAGCGGCGGGATCTGTTCGAGGCCAGTGAAGAGGTCATAGAACCCCTGCACGAAGTACCACCGGCGCATCTCGCCGTCGGTGATGATGTCGATCCCGGCACGTTCCTGGTCGCGGATGGCGATGTTGACCGCATCATCGAAGGTCTCGCGCACATCGGTCTGGCCGTACTTGCCCTCACGGATCGCCTCCATGGCCGTCCAAACCCAACTGGGCAGGGCATAACTGCCAACCACGGAGGTCGGCAGGAGGGCGGGACCGGGGCGCGGGTTGAGTGCGGTCAGCATGGGGGTTGATCCTCAATTCGTCATTGCGTCTGGTTGTGGCCGGGCCAAGTTGAACCACTCCACCCCATCGCCCATTGATCTGTCTGCGCTTCGCCACCACTCCACCCCATCGCCCAGTGAACGCGAGTGGCTTCGCCATATGCCCGTGCATGGTGGCATACCATTCCACCCCACTGCCGGGATATTTCCATCCCTTGCGCGCAACGCGCGGTTGCGCTGTTCCAGGATGTCGCACACCCATCCCATCTTCCGGCAAGCGCCCCTCACGTTCATCCTGCCCTCCAGAGGAAGTCTGGAGGAGGCAGCACCGGCCGGGATTGACCTATCCGCCGATCATTCGGAAGCGTTCGCGCAGGACGCCTTTCTGCACCTTGCCGGTACCGGTCGTACGAGGAAGTTCGTCTACAAGCACCACATGTCTCGGAACCTTGTACCCGGCGACTTGTGATCGTGCCCATTGACGGAATGCATCGGCATCGAAGGTTGCACAGTCGTTAGCACTCGACTCCGCCGCCCCGTCATGGATGGGCGCTTCGCTGGGCACGATCACGGCCAGGACACTCTCGCCCCATTCGCGATCTGGTACGCCCACAAGGGCGAGGTCGCGGATGCCGGGATAGGTCCGCAGCAATGGTTCCACCTCGGCCGGGTAGATCTTCTCGCCTCCGCTGATGATGACGTCCTTCAGGCGTCCGGAAATGAAGAGGTAGCCCTCATCGTCGAGATATCCGAAGTCGCCGGTGCGCAGGTAGCCGTTGCGGACCGACGTGGCGGTCTGGTCGGGACGCCCCCAGTACGCCGTCATCGCGTGTTCGGTGCGCGCTACCACCTCGCCGGTCTCACCGGGAGGGAGGCGGTGTCCCGGGCCAGTGGGCCAGTCGGGATCGGCTTCTCGTGACGGGTCGGCGATGAGGAGGTCTGCCTGGGCATGCGCCTTGCCCGCCGACCCGATCTTGCGCGTGTGGTCCGCTGGTGGCAGGTATGTCAGGATGCACCCGCCCTCGGTCAGGCCATAGGTCTGCGTCCACGTGGCGTCGAACCTGGTCATGACCTGTTCAAGCAGATCCAGGGGCATGGCGTCCGATGATCCCATCGCCCGCCGGAACGCCGATAGGTCTCGGGTGCCGAGGCCGGGCGCGTCGACAAGCCGTCGCCAGATCGTCGGAACCGCCATCATGGCCGTCACCCGGTGGCGTGCCATTGACTCGAGGATGGCATCCGGACGCGGGTCGCGAAGCAGGACCACCGTCGCGCCGACGAAGTGGTACGGCAGGAGGGCGCAGTCGGTCCCGCCAGTGTGGAAGAGGGGGTAGACGTTGAGGTAGACATCGTCTGAGTGTGCCCCGACGTGCAGGGCGAAGGTCATCGCGTGCAGGATGTGTGCCCGGTGCGACATGACCGCACCCTTGGGGAACCCCGTGGTGCCACTGGTGTAGAGAATGATGTGCGCATCGCGTTCGTCAATGGCAGCGGCGGGGACATCAGTCTCGACGGATGTCTCGAATGTTGCAATCTCATCAAGCCACACCCACTCGCGCACCGGGTCAACCTCCGGCAAGGCGCGGGCCTGGTCGATGACCGTGGTGTGGTCGCGGTCGGCGATGACAATGGTTGTGCCGGAATCGGCGATGGCGTAGGCCACCTCTGAGGCACGAAACCAGAAGTTCAACGGGACCAGGATGGCCCCGCAGATCGCCGCGCCGTAGTAGACCGCAACCCATTCCGCCGAATTCCGGCCCAGGAGTGCAACACGGTCCCCGGGACGAACCCCCCGGCTGGCGAGGGCACGCGAAACCCCGCAGGCGGCCTCATGCAGGGCGGCGTAGGTGACCGGTCCCCGTTCGGTGATCAGGGCGGCCCGGTTCGGCCTCCCCGATGGTGACGCCTGGCGTCGCAGGATCTCCCCAATCAGCATCGCGCCATTGTGACGTGCAGGCGACGCGTTCGCCACCGGGTTCGGTAGCCATCCATGCCGTGAGTGCCTGTCTCCCCTTGCCCGGAGACCAAGTCGGCAACCGCAGTACACTCGGAACCATGAGTACTCCATCGGGAATGATCGACCGCATCGCCGTCATCGGGGCCGGGTTCATGGGTGGGGGTATCGGCGCGGAGTTCGCCCTGCGACTCGAACACGATGTCCGCGTGACCCTGTGGGATGCCCGACCTGGCGGGGCCGCCACCGCCGTCGCACGGGCCCGTGAGGTGGCCGATGCCCTGGTGGAGGCCGGCATCCTTCTGCCCGAGGTTGCAACCCGACGCCTCGCGCGCCTGGCTACCGCCGACACCCTTGCCGAGGTGACGGACGGGGCATCTTACGTCGTCGAGGCCGTCCCCGAGGATTTGCCGACCAAGCAGGAAGTCTTCCGTGACCTCGACCGGATCACTGGCCCGGATGTGATCCTGGCAAGCAACACCTCCGGGTTTGACCCTGCCGATCTCGCCAAGGACCTTTCCCATCCGGCACGGGTCGTCGTGGCGCACTACTTCGGTCCGGCATTCCTGATCCCGCTTGTCGAGGTCGTGCCTCATCCCGGCACCGACCCGTGGGTTACCGAACGCACCGCCAAACTCCTGAGCGATGCCGGCAAGCGCCCGGCGGTCCTCGGGCGGTTTGTGCCGGGATTCGTTGCCAATCGCCTGCAACAAGCCCTGTTCCGAGAGGCCCTGCACCTCGTGCGCGACGGTGTTGCCACTCCCGAGGTCATCGATGAGGTGGCCCGGTTCAGTTTCGGACCGCGCCTCGCCGCCCTCGGGCCATTCACCGTCGCGGACTTTGCGGGACTGGATGTCTACGCGGCCCTCTCGACGAATGTGTGGCCCGACCTCTCCGCGGAGACGGCATCTGACGCGCCGCCTGCGGAACTGGCAACGCACGTGGCGTCGGGCACTCTCGGCGTCAAGACCGGTGCCGGCACCTATCCCTGGCCACCCGAACAGGTGCAGGCCGTTACCGCCCGGCGCAACCGTGCCTTGGGTGACGCACTGCGTGGGATGCGCGACGACGACTGATCACGATCCGTCACAACGCACGGATGCAGACCACTATCGGAGGCAGTTTCGGGGATACTGGTGACAATCCCGCCACCCGGCACCTCTTGGCCCCATGGCCATCCAATGCCCCTGATGCTTTGGCGGGAAGGGACATCGGTGGACCAGGGTGTGACGCACCGTCCAGAGTGGCTAGCAGGGATGCCCAAGGAACGCATCACCACCATTCCCGCTCCATTTCCCTTGCCTGAGCCAAGCGAATACACATAACAGGCGAGGGGTGGGTGCATTACGCTCCACTTGCACGAAAGGACATGCCACCCATGACACTGCCTACCCGCACCCTCGGACGCACCAACATGCACGTCACCGAAGTCTCGCTTGGCGGGGTAACGTTCGGCGGCCTGCACGGACCGGTTCCGGAGGCTGAAGCTGCCACGGCACCGGACCGCGCCTTCGAACTCGGAATCAACTTCATTGATACGTCGCCCCTGTACTTCGACAGCGAAGAACGTCTTGGGCGCTACCTTGCCACGCGTGGCGGTTGGCCGGCGGGGGCGTACCTTTCCACCAAGACCGGCACCCACCCGACCCGCCGGGGCGACTACTCGGCCGAGGGCACGCGGTGGTCGGTAGCGAACAGCCTGCAACTGATGGGTGTGACATCGGTCGACTGCCTTTTGGTACACGATCCGCGCGATCAAGCCGAGATGGACGCCGTCCTTGCGCATGGTGGTGCCCTCGACACGCTTGAGGCGCTTGAGGCTGAAGGCACGTTGCGTAGCATCGGTCTTGGGTGCCGCCCGCACAGTTTCCATCGGCAGGCGATCGACACCGGCCGGTTCGACCTGATGCTGACCTTCGGCGACTACAACCTGATGCGTCAGACGGCGGCGCCGTTGATCGAGGCGGCGCACGACTCCGGCATGGGGGTCATCGCTGCGTGGTCAATCGGGTCAGGCCTGCTTGCCGGACCGGACCCGCGGACGGTGGCGCGGTTGGCGAACCATCCTGACCTCGAGGCGGCCATCGACTGGTGGGAGTGGGCGCGCGACCGGGCTGTCGACCTGCGTGCCGTCGCAATCCAGTGGGTACTGCGCAATCCGAAGGTTGGTTGCACCCTCGTTGGCGCCCGCAACGGTGTGGAGATGTCGCAGAACCTCGAATCGTCACTCGCACCGCTGCCGGATGCCATCTGGCCGGAGGTTGAGGAACGGATCCGGTCGGGCAAGGGCCAGTCACACGCCGCGGGTGGCGAAGCGGCGTAGGGGTTCGTCAGTGGGAGGGCGGGCATGAACGCCGTGCCGGTCCTCCCGCGCTATCCTGAACCGGTGGGGACAGCGTGCCGGAACGGTGATCCCGCCGTAACGGAGGTGCGACATGGCCATCACTGAACCGGTGTCATCCCTGCCAACTGCGTCTGAGGTCGGGGATTTCGCGACCAGCCTGCTTGACGGCTACGGTCTTCGGGACGATGCGCCCGGAATGGCGATCCTGGTGGCGCGGGGTGGCGAGATCCTCTTTGAGGGGGCACGCGGTCTTGCAAGTGCCGAACTCGGTGTGCCCCTCACACCCGCACACCGCTTCGCCCTCGCGTCCGTCTCAAAGCAGATCGTCGCGGCCGGTGTCCTGCACCTCGTCGGACAGGGCGTCATGGCCCTGGAGGATCCTTTGGCCAGGTTCCTGCCGGATTTCCCGAACGCGCAGGCAATCACCGTTGTCCAGCTTCTCAATCACACGTCGGGTGTGGCGAGTTTCACGAATGTCCCGGCGTTCTGGACCACACCCCCGCCCCTGGCGATCACCACTGGCGAGATGGTTGCGAGGATCGCCGTCCTTACCCCGGACTTCCCTCCCGGCCAGGGGTGGTCGTACAACAACTCGGGCTACGTCCTCGCCGCCGCCGTGATCGAGGCTGTTGCCGGCATGCCGTGGCACACCTACTTGGAAACGGCCATCCTCGCGCCCCACGGCATTGAGGGAATCACGTTTCCTGATGGATGGCGGGTTGTGCCCGGCATGGTTCCCGGGCACTCGATCAGTGAAGGGGGCCATGTTACCCGCGCCTTTCCTGCCATGTTCCACATCGCCCATGGCGCCGGTGGACTGGTCGGTGATGTCCGGTCCCTCATGAAATGGAACCTCGCCCTGCACCGCGGCGACATCCTGCCACCGGCGATTCTGGCCCGCATGATCACTCCCGAAGGTTCGGCGACCCTTCCGGGGCCAGACGGGACACCGCCGGACTACGGTCTGGGGGTTGCCTCGTCGACGAACCATGGCGAGCCTGTAATCAGTCATGGTGGAAGCATCCAGGGGTTCGCCACCCTGCTGGCGTGGGTGCCTTCAACGCAGACAACGGTCGCCGTCCTTGCGAACACCGATGATCCGGCCGTGATGTCCGACATGATTGCCCGGCAACTCGTGGCTTTCACCATAGGGAAGCCTTACCTCCCACCAATGACCGTGCCGACGCCTCCGGCTGCCCTCGCCCCCCTGGCAGGTTCCTACCGCCTTGGTGACCAGTCGGTGGCCCTGCACGTCACTGACAATGGCTTGCAGATCGACTGCACTCCCGTGCAGGCGGCAATCATCCAGGGTCGGCGCACCCCGGCACAGTGGCATCCGGCGCCACCGGCGGACATCACCGTCTCGATTCCCGTGATTCCGCTTGGCGATGACCAGTTTGCCTTCGAGGCAAGCATTGCGAGGGCAACGTTCACCCGGGATGCGGGTGGCCGTGGCGCATCGTTTGTCTTTCAGGTCAGGGGGGAGGGACCGGGCACGACGTGGCAACTCGTGCGGGATGGTTGACGGGGGACTGAGGGAGATGCGGGCAGGGATGCCCGCGGACCAGACTGGCCAGTCGGATTACCCGATGTCGGCGACGACGCGGAAACCCATGTGGCCGGTGGTGCTATCCGCGGTGTTCGATGACCGCGCGGCGACCCGGTAACGGTTGCAGTACGACGCGTGGCATAGGTACGAACCACCCCGCAGGACCCGGGCGGTGCCGGTGGCCGGACCGGCCGGATTGTCACGCGGTGCATCCGGAAGTGCGTGGTCGGTGGCACTCCACCAGTCCGCACACCACTCCCACGTGTTGCCCGACATCTGGAACAGGCCATACCCGTTCGGGGCAAACGTCCGCACCGGTGCGGTGCCGGCGTACCCATCCTCCGCCGTGTTCCGGTGCGGGAACTCACCCTGCCAGATATTGCAATGGTGCGTGCCATCCGGCGTGAGGTCGTCGCCCCACGGGTAGTGGGCGCCATGTAGGCCACCCCGGGCCGCGTACTCCCACTCTGCCTCCGTCGGCAGGCGAACCCCCGCCCACCCGCAGTAGGCGGTGGCATCGTTCCATGAGACGTGCACCACCGGATGGTCGGGACGCGTGCGCACGGAGGAACCTGGGCCCTCCGGCCGTGACCATGAGGCACCACGTACCGCCCACCACCATGGGGCGCCATCCGCACGGCCATCGACCCGGGTCAATCCCTCAGGCGTGACGAAGTGGTGGAAGACATACGACCATTTCAGGCGGTCGGCGTCGGTGACGTGGCCGGTTGCCCGGATGAATTCGCGGAACTGCGCATTGGTGACCGCTGTGCGGGCAATCGCGAACGACGCAACGGTGACGTCACGCGCCGGGCCTTCACCGTCCGCTTCGAAGCCGGTCCCACTCCACTCCCTCCCGCCTGATTGAGAAACGCCTCGCGCACCGGTGCCCATGCGGAATGTGCCCGCGGGAACCACCACAAGGTCATGGCGTGTCATCCGGGATGCATCGACAGGGGATGTCCGCCTCACGCCTGGCCGACCGTCCCACCCATCCGGCGACCCATCGCCGCCTGCCTGATTAGTGGCGCCCTGCCCCTCCCCATCTCCACTGATAGCAATACGCTTCGCCGACGGATGATCCGCCGAGGGTGGTGGGGCATTGGTTGCTCGGGTTCCGGGGCAGCATCCGACCATCGTGCGGGCAGGGTAACGCAATGAAAGATGCGTTCGGGCGGGATTTGATGGACCGGACCATGGTTGCCGGGCGTGTCCGGATGTCACGTCCAACAGGTACATTCCAGCGCGTCACGCGGCGTGTTCCGCAGGGGTGCCCAAATCTTCCGGGCGTACCCTTTGGTCGGCGCGATACACAGAGGAAACGTGGCGACGACGCCACGGTCGGGAGCTCGGCAGATGGTCTTAGTGGAGAGCGGCGGGACAGCGAAGCCGGGCGTCGGTGATGCCACTGCATCAAGGGCGAATGAGGGGAGCGGGGCGCATGACCTGCTTGCTTCCATTGGGGTGCACACGACGGGTGCCGTCTCCCGGAACCTTCCCCCCGCACGGTTGGTAGAGGAAGTGATCCGACGGGGAGAGGGTGCGCTTGGCCCGGGAGGTGCCGTACTGGTGGATACCGGGCACCATACTGGCCGCTCGCCGCAGGACAAGTTCGTGGTACGCGATGCCGTCACGGCTGACACGGTGTGGTGGGGTCCGGTGAACCGTCCGTTCGCACCGGAGGCGTTCGACGCTCTCCTGGCCCGCGTAGCCGACCATGTGTCAGGCCGGGATCTCTTCGTGCAGGACCTTGCCGGTGGTGCCGATCCGGCCTACCGCCTCCCGATCCGTGTCGTAACCGAACACGCCTGGCAATCCCTCTTTGCCCAGAACCTCTTCCTGCGTCCCGATGCGGAGACGCGCGCCACGCAGGTTCCCGGCTTCACCGTCTTTGCGGTGCCCAGTTTCCAGGCAGACCCGGCCCGTGATGGCACGCGGTCGTCCACCTTCGTCATCCTGAACTTCACTCGGCGGATTGTCCTCATCGGAGGGACCGAGTACGCCGGAGAGATCAAGAAGTCGATCTTCACGGTCCTGAATTACCTGCTACCCCAACAGGGCATCCTGCCGATGCATGCCTCGGCCAACATTGGCGAGGATGGCACCACCGCACTCTTCTTCGGCCTGTCCGGAACGGGCAAGACCACCCTCTCGACCGATCCGGCACGGACGCTGATCGGGGATGACGAACACGGGTGGGGCGCGAACGGCCTGTTCAACTTCGAGGGTGGGTGCTACGCCAAGGTCATCAACCTGTCGGCGTCGGCCGAACCCGAGATCTTCGCGACGACGCATCAGTTCGGGACGGTCCTGGAAAACGTCGTCTACGATCCGGCCACGCATGTCCTGGACCTGGATAGCGAGGCGAAGACCGAGAACACGCGTGGGGCCTATCCACTGGATTTCATCCCCAACGCGAGTGCCGATGGCGTTGGTGGGCATCCGGCCCATGTGCTGCTACTTACCTGTGATGCCTTTGGGGTACTCCCCCCAGTATCGCGCCTGACCACCCCGCAAGCCCTCTACCACTTCCTGTGCGGGTACACCGCCAAGGTTGCGGGAACCGAGATTGGCCTGACCGCCCCCGAGGCGACATTCTCGAGTTGCTTCGGCGAACCCTTCCTGCCCCTTTCGCCAGTGACGTACGCAAACATGCTTGGTGAACGCCTGACGCGCTACGGTTCCCGGGTGTGGTTGGTGAACACCGGATGGACGGGCGGCGTGTACGGCGTGGGCAAGCGCATGTCCATCGCGCATACCCGGGCAATCGTGCGGGCGATCCTGGAAGGTTCGCTGGATCACGTGGCGGTCACGCCTGATCCGCACTTCGGGATGGGTGTGCCGGTTTCCTGTCCCGGCGTGCCAACCGAGGTGCTGACCCCGCGTCGTACGTGGGCCGATGGTGACGCCTTCGACGCCACCGCACGTGACCTGGCCGGACGGTTTGCCGCACGGTTCGCCCAGTTCGCCAATGAGGTCGGCCCCGAGGTCCGCACTGCAGGGCCTCACTGACGAGGCGGATCGATTGGTGGTGGCTGTCGGGATGGGAAATGACCTACATGCGCTTCAGTTGGCCGATCACGTCGGCCGGGTGGCGTCCCCCTTCACGACTTGATTGGGCCTTATTCGTTCGGTTGACAGTCAGGCGTGCCGGTTGCGGCGATGCGCCAATAGGCGATTAGGAAAGAAGTCTGTGCTGAAAACCCTCGTATGGCAGCCATCCAGCGTTGATCCTAATACGTCCATGCCGACCGGGCCGGGCAACGTGCCGGTGGTGCAGGAACTGGCTGATGTCACCGAGATCAGCGACATCCTGGCCTCTGGCAATTCGTGCGTGTGGCTTGACTTGGTGGGAGCGACGCCCGAGGAACTGGCGCTGATCCAGGAGGAGTTCTCCCTGCATCCCCTTGCAATCGAGGATGCTGCACGGCAGGCGCAGCGGCCCAAACTCGAGGAGTATGACGATACCTACTTCATGGTGGTCTTCGCGATCGAGATGAATCAGGGTCTGGTGAAGGTCGGCAACGTGTTCGAGGTGGCCGAAGCGGAACCGCCTCCGCGCAAGTTCGGGTGGCTCGAGGGCACACCGTTCCACCTGCATGAGGTGGACTTGTTCATCGGGTCGCACTTCCTGATCACCTCACATTCCGTTCCCTTGCCGGTGATCGACAAGGTCTGGAAGCGGTGGGCATCCCAGCCGGGACCGATCGAAAGTGGAACCGGGACAATCACCTACCGGGTCCTCGATGCGATCGTGGACGAGTTCTTTCCGGTTCTCGACGGGATCGTTGAGGAGGTGGAGGAACTGGAGCAGCGCCTCTTCACGCAGGTCCAGAAGGGTGCGAAGAACAACGACCTCCGTGCATTGTTCCGGATCAAGCGCGACCTGCTGCAGTTGCGCCGGGTGCTTGGTCCGGAACGTGATGCCGTGCTTGCCCTCAGTCGGCAGGACATACCGCTTTTCGACCGGCGCGTGACCTTCTACTTCCAGGATGTCTACGACCATATTGCACGCCTGACCGATTCACTCGACGTCTATCAGGATATGCTGACGAACGCCCTGGAGTCCTACCTCTCCCTGGTTTCGAACAACCTGAACGAGGTCATGAAGACCCTCACCTCGGTGACGGTGATGTTCATGGTGCCGACGCTGATTGCCGGCATCTATGGCATGAACTTCAAGCTCATGCCGGA
>Ga0214923_10007095_pt1 | contig 12323 bp, 12 predicted proteins | sample LL1510_MetaG_FD_177993 | JGI IMG/M metagenome (GOLD analysis project Ga0214923, IMG submission 177993) | Freshwater microbial communities from Lake Lanier, Atlanta, Georgia, United States - LL-1510 | ecosystem: Environmental > Aquatic > Freshwater > Lake | place: USA: Georgia | collected...
AATTATTTACCACGTAATTCCAATATAAATCACCAGGTCTTAAAAAGTTAAAGGCAGCAGCCATATCTTTACCATCAAAATAACCGGTTTTTTTCATTTGATTTTCAATGCTGGCAATTTGTTCCTCGTTTATAAATATTCCAATTTCACCGGGATCTTCAAAATCAATTAAGCTTGCAAAATAAGTTGCACTTGAAATCTTATATTTATTTGGAACAACTTTTAAGTAGGCAAGTGCAAGAGATGCCAAAGTTCCACCAACACAGTAGGAAGCAATGTTTGCTGCGTTAGATCCTGTTTTTTCACAAGTAACTCTTAAAGCCTCTAAGACTCCATCTTCAATATACTCTTTAAAAGAAATATTTCTTGAGCTGGCATCAGGATTTTTCCAAGAAATTAAAAAAGTATTTAACTTTTTATCAACTAAATATTTCATCATAGATTTTTTGTCATTTAGATCCATGATGTAATATTTGTTAATGAAGGGTGGGATGACCAAGATCGGTTTTGCATATTGTTGATCGGTTGTGCAATCATACTGAATCAGTTCAAATAAATTATTTTTAAATATAACTTTACCTTTCGTAGTTGCTAAATTTTTTCCAATTTCAAATTCTCCTGCCTTTGATTGTTGAATGAAAAGCTTATTTGGATGCTTTTCAAAATCTTTTTTATAATTTTCATAACCTTTGGCTAAATTATTCCCTTTTTCATCAAAAGTTTTTTTTAGAACTTCAGGATTTGTAAAAGCAAAGTTCGACGGTGATAATGCACTATTTAACTGTTTTAAGTAAAATTGCATTAGTCGTTTATCTTTTGGATCTTTAAATTCTACATTCTCAATTAAGTTATTTAAAAAATTTGTACTAATTAAATAAAATTGTTTAATAAAATCAAAAAATAAGTTCGATTTCCATTCTTCATTGGAAAATCTCTTATCAGTCTTTTCCTCGAACACAACGGGATTTGCCATCCCACCCGATGCTCGTGTTACAAAATAAAAATTTAAACTTGCAATTTGTGAAACCCATTTATTTAATTGATCAAAGTAAGTATTTGGATTTTGTTGAATGCCTGTTTGAAAGTTTTTAAACGATTCCATTATCCTCATCATGGTTGGAGCAATCAGATTTGATAAGTCGTTTATTGTAAAATTTGTATTGGTTTTTGTATTAGCTGAAAATGCAGCAAAGGGGTTTTGATTGGATCCAAGATTTTTAAAAGAATCAACGTATTGATTATAAATTTTAAGATTATTATCGAAGACACCACTTAGATCCTCAAAATTAATTTTATCAGGCTGCTTATCTTCGTTTTTTTTTGTCATTTTTGCTTTCTAATAATAGCTTAATAAATGTGATTAGAGTAATAACCTATATGTGCTTATGCAATATATAAATATTGCATTTGCAAAAGAAAAAAGTCAATAAAATCAACTATTTAGCATATTTATTGATTTTTTCACTTGAAATATATTGCATCGCAACATAAATATAGCTCATTAAACAAAACAAGGAAAAACAATGATAACAAATATAAACAATCCTTTTGAATTCTTTGATTTTCAAAAGATGTTGGCAGCTTTAAAAGTACCAACAGTAGATGGTAACTCTGAGAATTTAATCAATGCTCAGAAAAAAACTTTAGAAACATTTGCTAATGCATCTAAAGTATTATTTGAAGGCTATAATGCGATTACTAAAAAGCAAATAGAAGTACTTAACAAAGCTATTTCTAGCGCTAAAGATGCTACTTCTGAATTAGCTAAAGGAAATCCTCAGCAAGCAGCTAGTAAATCTATTGAATTGATGCAAGCATCAATCGTAGAAGCTCAGAGCATTGCTTCTGATTTTTCAAAAATCGCAGAAAAAACTGCAAAAGAATCTTTTGAAATTCTAAATAAAAGACTTTTAGAAGGTTTAACAGAAATCAAAAAAGTTGTTGAGGACGAAGGTAAAAAAACTTCAGCTAAAAACTAATAACAGTTTTTAGAAAAATTTAGAAGATTTGGTTAAATTTCCCCTTATTTTTAACCAAATCCTTCTAAATTTTAAGTAAATCAACATAGTAATTTAAAATATCATCAAGTATAACATTTTTTAGAATTAAATATTTTTAAATCTTAAATGTCTAAAGTTGCACTCATCACAGGCGGAACAAGAGGAATTGGAGCCGCAATTGCAAATAAATTAAAAACAGATGGTTTTAGAGTAGTATCTACTTACGTTGGAAAAGATGAGTCAGCACAAGCATATTCAAAACAAACTGGAATTGAAGTTATAAAGTCAGACGTTTCTTACTTTGAAAGCTGCAAAGCCGCTGTTGCGGAAGTTGAAAAAAAATATGGCGAAATAGAAATTGTTGTTAATAACGCCGGAATTACAAAAGATCGTTTTTTACATAAAATGAGTCCAGAGGAGTGGAATTCAGTTATTAATACTAATTTAAATTCTCTCTTTAATATCTGCCGAAATGTAATTGAAAAAATGAGAGCAAAAGGTTTTGGTAGAATTGTATCAATTAGTTCTATCAATGGTTTAAAAGGTCAAGTAGGTCAGACAAATTATTCAGCGGCGAAAGCTGGAATAATTGGATTTTCAAAGGCACTGGCATTAGAGAATGCTAATAAAGGAATAACCGTAAATGTTATTGCTCCAGGTTATGTGGGCACAGATATGGTTAAAAAAATTGATCCAACAATTCTTAAAGGAATTGTAGGGCAAATTCCTGTTGGTAGACTTGCAGAGCCGGAGGAAATTGCCGCCTTGGCAAGTTATTTAGTAAGTGATAAAGCAGGCTTCATTACCGGCGCTACCTTTTCAATAAATGGTGGCCAGTACATGCAATAAAATAAATTTATAATAAAAAGGAGAAGTAAAAAAAGATGAATGATAATGATGTTGTAATAACAGGTGCAGTTCGAACAGCAGTAGGATCTTTTGGTGGTTCTCTTTCCTCTCTAACAGCTCCGCAATTAGGAGCAGAAGTAATTAAAAAAGTTTTAGAAAAATCAGAAATTAAACATGATCAAGTAGATACTGTTTACATGGGACAAATTTTAGCTGCAGGTGCTGGACAAAATCCTGCTCGACAAGCTGCAATTCACGCTGGCATACCAGTTGAAAAAACTGCAACTACCATCAATCAACTTTGCGGTTCCGGACTTGCCTCAGTTGCTTTTGGTTACAATTCAATTAAATGCGGCGATGCCAATATAGTTATTGCGGGCGGACAAGAGAGCATGAGTAATGCTCCACACTTTATTAATATTAGAAATGGTTTAAAATTAGGTGACGGTAAATTGCAAGACTCAATGATTGTTGATGGACTGTGGGACGCGTACAATCATTATCATATGGGCGTGACGGCAGAAAATGTTGCACAAAAATTTCAAATTACAAGAAAAGATCAAGACGCATTTGCAGCGGCATCACAAAGAAAAGCTATTGATGCAATTAAAGGAAAAAAATTTAATGATGAAATCGTTCCATTAACTGTCAAAATTAAAAAACAAGATGTCATTTTTGACAAAGATGAATATCCAAAAGATGGAACAACTATTGAAAAACTTGAAATTTTAAAACCAGCATTTAAAAAAGATGGAACTGTAACAGCTGGAAATGCATCAGGATTAAATGATGGCGCGGCTGTAGTGAGTTTAATGTCAGGAAAAACTGCAAGAGAATTGAGTATTGAGCCACTTGCAAAAATAGTTTCATGGGCGGTATGCGGTGTAGATCCATCGATTATGGGTACTGGACCAATTCCAGCATCTCGTCTTGCACTTAAAAAAGCAGGCTGGGGTGAAGATGAATTAGATTTAATTGAAGCAAACGAAGCGTTTGCCGCACAAGCCATCGCTGTAAATAAAGAGATGGGCTGGACTACAGATAAAGTAAATGTAAATGGTGGCGCTATTGCAATTGGTCATCCAATTGGGGCATCAGGTGCTAGAATATTAGTAACTTTAGTTCATGAAATGATCAAAACTCATTCTAAAAGAGGTTTAGCCACACTTTGTATTGGGGGTGGAATGGGAATTGCAATGTGTATTGAACGCAATTTTATTGATCATAAATAATCCCTTTAATGGATTTTAAAAATATTAAAGTAAGATCTGAACAAGCTATTGGTTTTGTTCAAATTGATCGAGTTGCTGAAAAAAATTCTTTAGATATTGAAACTTCAAAGGAAATTTTACAAGCACTACAAAACTTTGATCAGGACAATTCTATCAAATGTATTGCAATTGAAGGTAATCAAAAATTATTTTCACCAGGCGCTGATATTAAAGAACTTCAAAATCTAACAAAAAATAAAGCTGCAGAGCAAAAACTCTTTGATGCTTTTGATGAAATTTATAATATTAAAAAGCCAGTGATTGCGCTGGTTGAAGGCTATGCTTTAGGGGGCGGGATGGAACTTGCGCTCATTTGTGATTTTATTATTGCATCAGAGAATGCAAAATTTGGACAACCTGAAATTAATCTAGGATTAATCCCTGGAATTGGCGGAACACAAAGACTTAAAAGATCTGCCGGCAAATATAATGCTAATTATTTATGTATGACGGGCGAGATTATTTCAGCACAACACGCGCATAATATTGGCGTTGTTAGCGTTGTTTTAAAGGCTGAGGAATTTAAAGAAGGGGCAATGAAAATATTAAAATCAATTTCAGAAAAACCCCTTTCAAGTCTAGTTGAGATTAAACGCTTAATTAATAAAGATGCCTCACTTAAAGATGAAAGACAAACTTTTTATAAACTTCTTGATGGTGAAAATAAATACATTGGTATCAAAAGTTTTTTTGAAAAAACCAAACCTGAGTGGAAATAATTTTTTGTTCAAGAGTTTTGAAAAAAAATTTCAAAAAGTAGCAAAAGGAAAAATTTTTTACCGAATAGGTGGTTCGGGTGCTCCATTATTATTGTTACATGGTTACCCACAAAATCATTATATGTGGCATAAAATTGCGGACGATCTTGCAAAAGATTTTACAGTTATTCTTCCAGATCTTAGAGGCTATGGCCAAAGTTTTGTCCTTAAAGGAGATCGTCAGCATCTTAATTATTCAAAAAAAGAAATGGCAAAAGATATGGTCGAATTAATGGAAAATATTGGCTATCAAAAATTTTTACTTGCTGGGCATGATCGAGGTGGACGTGTAGCTCATAGGCTTGCAAGAGATTATCGTGATAAAGTTGTAGCATTGAGTGTAATGGATATTTGTCCAACTTTAGATATGTACAATTCAACTGATCAAGACTTTGCAACAAATTATTTTCACTGGTTTTTTTTAATTCAACAAAAATTTATTCCTGAAAATTTTATATCCAAAGATACAAAAACTTGGGTAAATTACTGCCTAACTAAATGGTCGGGTGGATTTAATTTTAAAGGAATTAAAAAATATTATTTTAAATATTTTAAAGACTATAAAAGAATACATTCAAGTTGTGAAGATTATAGAGCTGGAGCAACAATTGATCTCATCCATGATAAAAAAGATTTAAATAAAAAACTGAATATACCGCTTCTAGTACTTTGGGGTAAGAATGGAAGAGTTGGAAAAAAATTTAAACCTTTAAAAGTATGGCAAAAATATACGACTAAAAAAGTTGATGGAAAAGGCTTTAATTGTAAGCATTTTATTGCAGAGGAAGCCCCTAAACAAACTTTGCAAGAACTTCTAAAATTCTTTCAAAAATACTCGAGTTTTAGCTACTAACGTAAGCCGAAGGACCTCTATTATTAAAATTAATATCTAAGTTTTTGTTAATTGGTGGAAACGCTCTTTGTTGGCAATCCATTCTAGGACAAGTTCTACAATTTACACCAATAGCAGTTGCTGAGGCTTCATCTTTTAAGTTGAGAGTGTCTGCATAAATGAAATCTTTTGCATATTGTGCCTGACAACCTAAACCAATACTTAAAATACTTCTATAAACCCCATGACGACCAATCCCTTTTTCAATAGTTCTTGCAATACATACATACTTTTCTCCATCTGGCATTTTTGAAAGTGCGCTATGAATTTTTCCAGGTAACATGAAAGCAGAATGAATGTTCCATCTTGGACAGGCACCGCCATATCTTGGTATTTGTATCCCAGATAAAGATAATCTTTTTGAAATATTTCCTGCAATATCAGTCCGTAGCATATGGAATGGTATTCCTTTCATTTTTGGGTCCTGCAAACAGGTCACTCGATGAGCAACTTGTTCAAACGATACGGAGAACGTATGCTGTAATAATTCTAAATCATAACGATGTTTTCTGCATTCATCATAAAATAACTTATAAGGCATCAAGATTGCAGCAGCAGTATAATTTATTAAAGAAATGGTTGTAAGTTTTTTTGCAGTCTCAGAGGGAAAATTATAGTCTTTAAGATATTCCTCGATTAATTCTAAAGCCTCTACTTGTACAATTTGTGCTGCACAATAAATCTTTTTTGTATCGAGAGTTAAATAATCTGATAAATACAAAATTTTTTTTTCAGGCTTAAATTTTTTTAAATAAAATTCATCATATTTTGGTACGACATCTACCACTTCGATCTTGTGATATTTTTTTAAATATTCAACAAGCAGTACATGGCGTGTTCTAAGATTTCTATTTACTTGGTTAAAAATTTTATTTGCATATTCTTCTAATTTTGGAAAATAATTTTGATTTTCTTGTAAAAAATCTGAAACCACTTCACCTGGAAATGTTGCTTTAGAATTTGCAATATTGTCTCCAGATATCACCTCTAGCTTGTCATACATTTCAGAATTTTTCTTTCTATAAACATCTCCTAAGCGTATAATAGCTTTTGAAATTAATGGATTAGTTTCAATTAAATCCTTAACTTCAAGAGTGGTAATATCTAAATCTTCAAATAAATTATCACTCAAAAGTTCTTGTAAATCGTGAATTAAATTTAAATTATCATCCGATGATAATTTTTTAAGATCAAGATTTAAGAGTTCAGAGGCTTTTATAAGTAAGTCAGCGCTCACTTTTCTTTTTCCGGACTCAATTAAATTTAAATAACTTGCTGAAATATCAAGTTTTTTTGATAGATCTCCTTGGCTAATATTTAGCTTTCTTCTTGCTGTTTTGATCTTAAATCCTAGTTGTTTACTCATAAAAATTTACAAAATTTTCAAATTGTAAATCTATTATTAAAATTTTTATGACAAATTTACAAGCATTTTCGATAATAATCTTCCAATTTTTAACGAATGTAAATATTGTAAATTTATTAACAAAGGAAAAAAATCATGACACGTCGAGAAAAACACAAAATAGAGAGTAATTGCGTTTCATTTGACGATGATTGCCACAATGAAACAAATAGTTATGCAGAAAATTCGCAAATCGTAACTACAGCAGACAACCAGATTTCGAGCGATACCTTTTCTTCAGTTTATAAATCAGGGCAGTCCTTTATTAATTATTTAGAGGCAAAATTATCTTTAGTTAAACAGAATAATAAAAGCGAGCCTAATAATGTCTGATACAACTGACACTTTAGTTAAAAAAAGATTAGAGAATGTAATTTCAAATTATTCTGAAGAGGACGTAGAAAAGCTTAGAGGTACTTTTAATGTTGAGCACACCGTTTCAAAAAATTTATCTAAAAAACTTTGGAAATTATTAAATACAGAAAAATATATTAATACTTTAGGTGGGTTATCAGGCAACCATGCAGTTCAGCACGCAAAAGCAGGTTTAAAAGCAATTTATCTTTCCGGCTGGCAAGTTGCGGCCGATGCAAATTCAGCGGGTGAAATGTATCCTGATCAAAGTTTATATCCTTATGACAGCGCTCCAAAATTAGTTGAAAGTATGATCAACGCTTTAATGCGCGCAGATCAAATTCAATACATGGAGGTGTTAGAGGGAAAAATGGATCCTAAAAATAGTGTAGACTATCATATGCCAATCATAGCAGATGGTGAAGCTGGATTTGGTGGTCCGTTAAATGTTTATGAATTAACTAAAAGATTTATTAAAGCAGGTGCAGCCGGAGTTCATTTTGAAGATCAATTGGCTGCTGAAAAAAAATGTGGGCACATGGGTGGAAAAGTTTTAATTCCAACTCAAAATGCAATTAGGAATTTAAAAGCTGCAAGACTTGCATCAAGAGTAATGAATGTTCCACTTGTAATCCTTGCAAGAACAGATGCTAATGCTGCAAAACTTATTACAAGCGATTGTGATGAAAATGACAAACCATTTTTAACTGGTGAGAGATCAAGCGAGGGATTTTATTATGTTAGAGATGGAATAGAGCAAGCTATTTCAAGAGGACTTGCTTATGCGCCATATTGCGATTTAATCTGGTGTGAGACTGCAAAACCAGATTTGCAAGAGGCAAAAACTTTTGCCGATGCAATTCATAAAAAATATCCGGGAAAATTGTTAGCTTATAATTGTTCGCCATCTTTTAATTGGAAAAAATATTTAAGCGAAAATGAAATGCAAACTTTTCAACAAAAATTAGGTGAGATGGGTTATAAATTTCAATTCATTACTCTTGCCGGTTTCCACGTGCAAAATTATTCAATTTTTAAATTTGCACAAAGTTACAAAAAAGATGGAATGGCAGCTTATTCTAAGATCCAACAACAAGAATTTGAAGCTGAAAAAGATGGCTATACAGCTGTCAAACATCAAAGAGAAGTTGGTACAACTTATTTTGATACCATTGCGCAAACTATTAGCTCAGGAAAGACTTCAACCACTGCAATGAGTGGTTCTACAGAATCGGAACAGTTTTAATTTAATGGCAAAGGGCCAGTTTTAATCCTCTAGGCTCTTTATAATTTAATTATTTCTTTAAACTACTCACTCCAAGCAATGAATAAAGAGTACAATTTCGAAGTACTCCACTAATAATTAAACCAATTGCAAGCCAGCCCCAAGGACTAATCATACCCAATGCAGTAAACGTTATAATAATAACTCCAGCAGTAATTCTTAAAACTCGATCAATACTTCCAACGTTCACTTTCATTTTTAATACCTCGTTGACTTCAATATACCTATTAGTTAGAACGAAACAAGAACATATTTATTATGAAAATACCGGTTATATTGCAGAAAGTATCAGCGGGTTTCCCATCGCCGGCCACCGACTATGTTCAAGATGAAATCGATTTAAACAGCGAGTTGATAAAAAATCCTCCAGCAACTTTTCTAATTCGTGTGCAAGGCAACTCCATGACCGACCATAAAATTATAAATGGCGATTTATTAGTGGTAGATCGAAGTTTAAATTTAAAAAATGATTGTATTGCTATTATTAATTTCAATAACGAATTGGTTGTTAAAAATATTATTAAAGAGAACAATAATTTTTATATCAAAAATAAATTAGAGAAAACTTTAATTAATGAAAACTCAGACATTAATGTTTGGGGGATCGTCACTTACATTATTCATGCAGCCCATTAATAATAGAATTATTGCTTTAGTCGATTGCAATTCTTTTTATGTTTCCTGTGAGAGATTATTCAGACCCGATTTGAAAAGAAAACCTGTTGTGGTTTTATCTAATAATGATGGTTGCATTATTTCAAGATCAACGGAAGCAAAGCAAGTAGGGATTAAAATGGGCGAGCCTTATTTTAAAGCAAAGCCACTCATTGATAAATATAAAGTCTCAGTATTTTCATCTAATTATGAATTGTACGGTGATATGTCGCGACGAGTGATGAAAATATTAAAAAACTTTTCACCCGATATTGAATTTTATTCAATTGATGAAGCATTTTTAGATTTAACAAATATTAAAATGGATAATGTTCAAGAATATATTTTGCATATTAGAAAAGTAATTTTGCAGTGGACAGGTATTCCAGTTTCAATAGGAGCTGCCAACACTAAAACACTTGCAAAAATTGCAAATCATGTTGCAAAGAAAAATAAATTAGGTGTTGAGGAATTTATTACCAAAGATAAAAATGAAGTTGATGAAATTTTAAAAACATTCCCCGTACAAGAAGTGTGGGGAATTGGCAGACAACTTTCTAAATTTTTTAATAATAATAATTTTTATAATGTTCATCAGCTTAAGTATGTTGATAATTATTGGGTTAGAAAAAATAGCAGTGTGGTAGTTTTAAAAACTATTCATGAACTGAATGGTATTTGCTGTTTTCCATTGAATTTTCAATATGTAGCGAGAAAAAATTGCTGTGTATCAAGATCCTTTGGCAAAACTATTACTGACCTTAATGATTTAAAAGAGGCGGTCGTTATGCATTGTATGACGGCAGCAGAACGAATTAGATCGGAGGGGTTAATAGTAAAGTCTGTTTATATATTTATTAAAACTAGCAGATTTAAAAAAGATTACGTATCACGGGTTCAAAAAGTAGACTTACCTATTGCAACGAACAATACTTTAGAACTTGTAAATTTATGCGCTAAAGCTTTGGAAAATATCTACATTAAAGGTTATTTTTACAGCAAAGCAGGGGTTATCTTTTCAGATTTAAAACCGAAAGATCATTATGAAAAAAACTTATTTTCAGATCAAAACTTAAATTTAGATCATTTGATGAAGGTGATTGATCAAACGAATAGTAAATTTGGCAGAGGTGCAATTTCTGTTGCAGCCGCAAGATTAAATAATAACTCAAGAATGAATAGACGTTACTCATCTAAAATTGACACTTCTTTTATAAAACTTGCTCCAACGGTTAGGGCATATTAATTATTGATTATCATGATCAATAAAGCAAAAGCCTTTATCATCCTCGGTAATCAACTTTTTTCACCCATCCATTTAAAAGGTTTTAAAGATCATCATTTCATGATGGCTGAAGATTATCAGTTGTGCACATATGTCAAACATCACCGTCAGAAGATATTACTATTTTTATCTGCCATGCGTTCTTATGCGGATGAGTTAAAAAAAGCTAATTTCTCGCTGACCTATTTTGATTGCAAGCACGAATTATTTAAAAAAAGTTATGAAGATAAAATTTTAGTATTTTTAAATAAGATTAAAACAAAAAATGTCAGCTTATTTGAAGTTGAAGATAAGTTTTTTGAAACTCAATTAATTAATTTTTTCAAAAAAAATAAAATTGAATTCAGTTTTATAAAATCACCGATGTTTTTATCAAGTAGAGATGATTTTAAAGAATATTTACAAAATAATAAAAAGCCATTCATGGGTAATTTTTATAAAATTCAAAGAATTAAATTTAATATTTTAATGAAGAGCAAGAATGAACCGCTAGGTGGTAAGTGGAGTTTTGATGAAGATAATAGAAATAAATTAGATCCAAAAGTAGCAGTTCCAAAGCATATTATTTTTAAACAAACAAATCATACTGAAAATATTAAAAAATTCTTAGAGAAAAATTTTCTAGATCATCCAGGAGAAATTGAAAGTTTTAATTTTCCAACAACACGCAAAGATACTCTAAATTTATATTTTGATTTTTTAAAAAATAAGTTAAATTTATTTGGTGATTTTGAAGATGCTATCTCGCAAAAATCTCATATTTTATTTCATAGCATGTTAAGTCCATTAATTAATTTAGGACTTCTAACTCCAGAGCAAATTGTTAGTGAAACTTTAGCTTATGCAAAAACAAATAAAGTAAAATTAAATTGCCTTGAAGGGTACCTTAGACAAATTATTGGTTGGCGTGAATTTATGCGTGGTATTTACCAAAATTATGAAAGCAAATTAGAAAATACTAATTTTTTTAAACATAATAAAAAGTTAACTAAAAGTTGGTATGAAGGAACAACTGGAATTGATCCTTTAGACCACACGATTAAAAATTGCATTCAATATGGCTGGTCCCATCACATCGAACGCTTGATGGTGGTTGCAAATATTATGAATCTTTCAGGCATTGAACCTAAATCTGTTTATCGTTGGTTTATGGAAATGTATGTGGACTCCTCAGATTGGGTGATGGCGCCTAATGTTTATGGCATGGGATTATTTAGTGATGGTGGAATTTTCGCAACTAAACCCTATATTTGTGCTTCTAGTTACTTGCTAAAGATGAGTGATTTTAAACGTGGTGATTGGTGCGATACATTAGATGGATTGTATTGGCAGTTTATTGAAAAAAATAAAATTTTCTTTGGTAAAAATTATCGACTGTCGATGATGGTTAAAATTTTAGAAAAAATGGATAAAGATAAAAAGAAAAGAATTTACTCTGCGGCTGATAATTTTATTAAAAGAAATACGAATTAAAAAAGTTTAATTTATTCGTGCTCTCCGCCAGGATCGTCTTTGGGTAATTTTGTTTGCTTACCATTAATCCACAAATTTTGTCTTGAATGAGTTGGTG
>Ga0214923_10007096_pt1 | contig 12322 bp, 12 predicted proteins | sample LL1510_MetaG_FD_177993 | JGI IMG/M metagenome (GOLD analysis project Ga0214923, IMG submission 177993) | Freshwater microbial communities from Lake Lanier, Atlanta, Georgia, United States - LL-1510 | ecosystem: Environmental > Aquatic > Freshwater > Lake | place: USA: Georgia | collected...
TCCAATTGCAGGAAAGATCTCTAACGCAGTAATGCAAAACCTCAACGCACGTATCGACGTGTTGGGTGAAGATGCAGATGAGGTAGCAAAGAGCTTCCTTGTTGCTGCTAAGTTGATCAAGTAATTCGATAACAAGAAGTAATACTTAAGGGGAAAAATGATTGACATCCAGATCGGCGAGGGGTTTGTTGGTTCCGGGCCAAATGCGGCCCATACCAACACGGTTCTTGGGACTCGATCTGGACCCGTTGGGGTGGCATGGGCTTCGGCCCTTGCCACCCCATCTACGGGGCATGTTCCATTTATGGTCGTTGCACAACCTGGTATTGCAGTAACACCACCTACCTTGTTTGTTAACAAAGCAGCTGTTGAAAGTGATCAGCATGGTTTGTTCACATGGGGCGCAGCCCAAGCCGGTGTTGCATCTGCCGTGGGTGAAGCACTTCGCACAGGTGTAATTGATGGGGCAAAAGTTGATGATTTGGTGATTGTGGCGGCCATTTGGCTTAACCCATCTGCCAATGATGAAGAAGAGGTTTATAAGAATCAGCGTCAAGCAATGCTTGACGCCCTCACCAATGGCAAAAAGGGTTCACCCACTGCAGCCCAAGTTATGGCCGCTGCAGAAAATGTTGCCAATCCATTTTTTCGCACTGGTAAGTAATTAACAGAGAGATTTAGTAAACACAATGAAGATCACCGGCATCCGTTTTGAGCGAACAACTCTTGAATTAGATCCGCCATTTTGTCCTAACTGGGATCCAGTTCCTAGAAAAAAGTTCAATGCGACCTTGACTATTGTTGAGACAGATGGCGGCGTTGTTGGCTATGGCGCAGGCGATGACATGGGCGGCTTTGATGGCTATGAAAAATACTTTATTGGTAAAGATTTGTTTAACATTCAAGAGCATGTTCGCTGCCTTGAGACCATCACATTTCATGCAGGGCGTTACTGGCCAATAGAGGCTGCAATTTGGGATGCTATTGGTAAGGCGCGCAATACTTCTGTTGCACAGTTATTTGGTGGTGCAACAACTTCTATTCCGGCTTATGCATCAACAGGTGCTGTAATGAACCCCGTTGAAAGAGCGGCATCTGCGCGCCTAATTCGCGATGCAGGTTTTAAGGCAATGAAGATTCGTGTTCCACAAGCTGATTTAGCACTTGGTATTCAAACCTTAGGTGCGATTAGAGATGCTGTTGGCAATGATCTGGAACTAATGGTTGATCTCAATCAAGCCTGGCGCATGCCGGGGGATACTCGTCGTCCATTAGATCTTGTTGATGCGATGCGCTTTATTGATGCCGCAGCAGATTATGGTGTGTATTGGGTAGAAGAGCCGCTACCAATGGAAGATATTGATGGCCTAAAGCGCTTGCGCGGTCGCGGTGTTCGAATCGCAGGTGGCGAAATGGTTCGCACCGAACATGAAATTCTGACTCTGATTGAAAATGATGCCCTAGATGTCATTCAAGCAGATGTGGTGTTAGCTGCTGGATTAGAAAAATCTCGAGTAATTGCAGCCCTGGCTCATTCTCGCAATCACATGTTCACACCTCACACCTGGTCCAATGGTTATGGCCTAGTTGCAAACCTTCATGTGACAGCAGGTATTGGTGGGGCACCATTTATTGAATTTCCATATGACCCTCCAACCTGGGATGTGGATCGCAGAGACTTCCTGATGGAAAAACCTCTAACAGTTGGCAAGGATGGTTTACTTCATGTTCCTGCAGGTCCTGGTTTTGGTGTTGAGCCAAACTGGAAATACTTTAAAAGCTCTGTTGCCTAAGAATATTTAAGGAGATTTAGATGTCTGTGGATTTTTCTACCTGGGTTAAACGTGCCGAGGCGCTAAAGCCTGAATCACGTTTATATATCAACGGTAGCTATGTTGATGCAGCATCTGGAAAAACCTTTGATGACATTAGCGCCAGAGATCAAAGAGTTATTGCAAAGATTGCAGCAGGAGATACCGAAGATATTAACCGCGCAGTTGCCGCAGGCTTAAAGGCCTTTGAGGCGGGCACGTGGAGCGAAATGAATCCGCGTGATAAAAAGGCAATCATGCTCAAATGGGCAGATTTGATTCGTGAGCATCAAGAAGAGCTGGCACTGCTTGAAACACTAGATGTGGGCAAGCCAATTAGTGATTCCTTAAATGTTGATGTGATGGGTGCTGCGCGCACCGTGCAGTGGTATGGCGAGGCAATTGATAAGACTTACGATGAAATTGCACCTGCTCCGCGCAACGCTTTAGCGATGATTACACGAGAGCCGTTAGGTGTTGTTGGCGCAGTTGTGCCATGGAACTACCCAATGATTATTTCAGCGTGGAAAGTTGCACCGGCACTTGCTATGGGAAATAGCGTGGTTTTAAAGCCAGCAGAGCAATCATCACTGTCTGCGCTTTTGTTAGCACGTCTTGCAACAGAGGCGGGATTGCCAGATGGCGTCTTTAACGTGGTGCCAGGCCTTGGCGCAGAAGCTGGTCAAGCACTTGCACGTCATATGGATGTTGCAAAGATCGCCTTTACCGGAAGTGGTCCAACGGGGCGCAAAATGATGCAGTATGCAGCTGAATCAAATATGAAGCAGGTTGCACTAGAACTTGGCGGCAAGAGTCCACAGGTTGTTCTAGATGATGTCAGAGATCTAGATGCTGCAGCATCTGCAATTGGTTGGGGTATTTATTACAACGCTGGCCAGACCTGTAATGCGGGCTCTCGAGTCATTGTGCAGGGACAAAAGATTAAAGAAGAGCTACATGCCAAGCTCTCAGAGTTTATTAAGACCTTTACAGTCGGAGATTGCCTAGATCCTGCAACTTTGATGGGGCCGATTATTTCGACCCAACAAAGAGATCGCGTTAATCACTACCTCGATATGGTGGGACACAACGGTGAGAAGTTTGTTTATGGCGGTGCTAACAAAGAGTCAACAACGATTCAGCCAACTCTAATTGATTCGGTCAAGCATGACAGTGTCATTGCCCAAGAAGAAATCTTTGGACCAGTTCTAGTGTCAATTGATGCCACAGATGAGGCAGATGCACTGCGCAAAGCAAATGGCACTGAGTATGGCTTGGCTGCCTCTGTCTGGAGTCGGGATGTGGCACGAGCACATAACTTTGCACGCAAACTTCGTGCCGGCACAGTGTGGGTCAATACCTTTGATATGAGTGATGTGATCACACCTTTTGGTGGTTTCAAGGGATCAGGTGCTGGTCGTGACAAGTCACTTCATGCTTTAGATACATACAGTGCATTAAAAACAACGTGGGTCGACCTCAACTAAGGAGCATGAACGTGAAAGTAGCTTTTATCGGAACAGGCAGCATGGGCGGAAGCATGTCTCGCAACCTTGCCGCAGCCGGAATAGATATTTCAGTCTTTGATTTAAACGCTGAATCAATGCAAAAGCCAGTTGCAGCAGGTGCTAAGGCTGCCAGCAGTGGCGTTGATTGCGTGATTGGGGCAGATGTTTTAATCACCATGCTGCCAACACCTGCTGCCATTGAAGGCTGCATGATTGCCGGCGGTGTTGCAGCAGCCATGAAGCCAGGATCGATGTGGATTGATATGTCCACATCTGTTCCAGAAACTGCTGCGCTAGTTGAAAAGTCATTGGACAAGTCGGTCAGAATTATTGATGCACCAGTTGCCGGTATGTCAGTTGGCGCAGACAAAGGAACGATGTCGATCTTTGCCGGAGGTGAAGAAGCAGACTTTGCAAAGGCTAAACCGCTCTTTGACATTATGGGAGATCCAGAGAAGTTCTTTAATTGTGGCAAGCGCGGTACTGGCTATGCGGTCAAGCTGGTTTTAAACATGTTGTGGTTTAACACTTTTGTGGCAACAACTGAAGCTTTGCTTTTGGGTGTTAAGGCTGGCGTGGACCTAGAAACATTGCGTCAATCTTTGGTGGGCTCACCATGTAAGTCTTTGTTGCTAGAACGAGACATGATGGGAATGCTCAGCGAAGGTGACTATGACGAAGGCTTTGCTGTTGCCTTGGCCTGTAAGGATCTGCGTTTGGCTGGAGATTTAGCTCGCTCAGTTGGTGTGCCCATGGAGGTCGGAGCAACTGTTGAGAACATCTATCGCAGAGCGCGTGCGCGTTATGGCGATAAGGCTGGAGAAATGATTCCAGCCAAGATGTATGAGGATGACACAAATACACTCTTGCGCTTTAAGTAGTCTCACGTGCAGCGCGAGCAACGACTAACTCTTTTTTCAATTGGAGTTATGTGGTTTGTTGGCGGCTCTATTTATCCTTTTCTCAGCCATGTTACTGAGCAAATTGAGCCCATAAACATCATTGTTTTACGCTCAACAGGTGCTGCTTTCATCATGTTTATTGCAGCGCTAATCATTTGCCCCGGCGCCTTTAAGCAACTCAAATGGGATTCTCGCCTCATTCCGATGATCATCTCCTCGCTGATTTTTTCACCTATTTGTAGTGGGGCACTTGCCTGGTCAAGTAACTACATTCCAGGGGCGGTTAGTGCGCTCATGTATTCGACCTTGCCCATGATGACCACAATCTGGTTAGTGGCACAAGGCAAGAAAGTTTCTGCTACATCTATTGCCGGAATTGTTTTAGCAACGATTTCAGTTGTTTTTCTGATCGGTGCCCCGCAAGGTCAGATACAAACACTGGGCGTGATCGCAGCTTTGATCTCTGTGATCGCTTGGATGGTGGCCACAGAAATCTGGATTAAATACGACAACAACTATCCGTTGGTGTTTGCCATATTTATTCAGGTAAGTATCGGCGCTGTGGGCACATGGATTGTGCGACCATTTTTTAACGCTCCGCCAATTCGAGTGGCAGATGCAATCAACGTGAACATAGTTTTTCTCACTGCAGCACTTGCATCTCAGTACTGGGCCTATCTAGCACTTTCCCGCAAAGTCTCTCCTGCCATGTTGACCTCATTTGCTTTTGTTAATCCATTAGTTGCCGGCTTAATCGGCTTTTTATATTTCGATCAAAGAATCAACACAGTGCAAATGGTTTCAGGTGTGATTCTGTTAATTGGTATTTATCTCTTGGTGCGAGAAGAAAAAGCTATTTTCCGCACCTCCGAATGAATGAGAATAACCCCCGTAGCGATAGGGCCACGGGGGTTATATCTCGTATCCATTCCCTCAAATGGAGGCGTTCTCTATGTTTAGTAGAGAAAAGTGTTTAGATCGCTAAGGTGCGCTCTGCGATCTGTGCTTGTAGTTCTAGGTCGTGGGATTCCATTGCTCGGCGAGAGCGGGCAAAACGACCGCGCTCCTCATTTTCAAATTGAGTGTGGTGGTCAACTGCGAATTGATTGGTAATCAAAAGGCTGAGCAGGTTGTTTGAGTCCATGGGCATAGGGTGAGGTGCGAAGGTTTCGCAGATGCATGGGCTAGGTGAATGTTGGGTGAGCGTTAGGTTAAATGCCTGTTTTAACAGGAAAAAAATCGTGGTCTGCATTACTTTCGGCAGATGAGCACTTGGATTCAAAAGGTTGTGCGCCGACGAGAAGTAGTCGGTGGGTTGGGTCTGTCTGCTCTGCTTCTACTTTTTCCTTCCTTGGCTGTTGCGGCAGGGCCAACGCTAAAGGCAGCCAAGGTGGGACAAAAGGTTGTGTGGCGGGGCTATGTCTACACAGTTGTTAAGTCCAAGGGAAAGCTGGTCTGGAAGCAAGGTGCAAAGGTTGCTACGGCAACTGCCAGTGCGAGTGCAACGCCAAGTTCAACACCAAGTGCAACACCAAGTGCAACACCATCTGCAACTCCTAGCCCAACTGCTTCTGCGACACCGAGTGCAACAGCTACTCCAACTCCAACACCAACAGCGACCCAAACTCCTTCTCCAACCCCAGCTCCAGTTGCGCCAATTGATGGAGTTTTTGTGACTAACTCGGCTGATCTTAAAGAGGGTCAGGTAAAGATCATTGAAGTAAATACTGCGAAAAACCAGTACCCATCATTCTCTTTTTCACGTCTTAACGGCAAAGTCTATGCGGTCAGCATTATTTGCACACATGCTGGTTGCAAGGTTGTTGCTGAAAAAACAGAGCTTGTCTGTAATTGTCATATGAGTTACTTCAGTCCATATGACGGGGCTGCACAATCAGGGCCAGCAAGATTGCCATTGACGCGTTATGTTGTAACAGAGCAGGATGGCAAGATCTACATCAAGCCGTAAGTGTTAGCGAACGGAACGAAGTACGGCAGTTACCTTGCCGAGGATCTCGCAGTTGTCTCCATCAATAGGAGCAAAATCATCGTTGGCAGGAAGTAGCCAGATGTGGCCGTTCTTGCGGGAGAAGGTCTTTACCGTTGCTTCGCCATCAATCATTGCTGCAACGATCTCTCCGTTGTTGCAATCTTTTTGAGAACGAATAACTACGTAATCACCATCGCAGATAGCTGCATTAATCATTGATTCACCAACAACTTTGAGCATAAACAATTCGCCGCTGCCAACAAGTGATTCTGGAAGTGGGAAGGTCTCTTCAATAGATTGCTCTGCGGTGATGGGACCACCGGCTGCGATGCGACCGACAAGTGGGATGTAGCGGGTGGCATCTACTGGTGTTGAGTTCTCTGCAGTTTTTTCATCTGGCATCAAAACTTCAAGGGCTCGGCCACGGGTTGGGTCGCGGCGGATGAAGCCCTTCTTTTCTAGGGCTTCTAATTGGTATTTGACAGAGGCAGGGGAGGTCAGGCCAGCGACAACGCCGATCTCTCGCATTGAAGGGGGATAGCCATTGTTTTCAAGGGCATCCTTGATAGCTCCAAGGATCTTGAGCTGACGGGCGGTGAGGCCGTGAGGGCCCTCTGGGCTGTCTGGGAGTTCAGTTACTTTTGCCATACCCATAGGGTGACACAAGTTCACCAAAAATTCAAACACCTGTTCGAATTTTTCTTGCTATTTGTCAGTGGGAGGGTGTTTAATTGTCTTATTCGAACAGTTGTTCGAATACCTTCCCCAAGGTAAGACAGCAGGAGATAACGATGAGCGCAGTTACATTTACAACAGGGTTTAACTCAAACACCTCTAAAAGCATTGTAAATCAAGCACTTCAGGCCCATCCGTCCGGCACACTCACTCGCCGTGGTCGACTTGCTCGCACCTTCGTTGTTCTCTCGCTGACCGTTGTGATGGCAGCTGGCTTTGCTTCTCAGTCCGGGGCCGGACAGGTCGAGGCAAGCACAGCGCCTTCATACGAGATCGTGGTTGTTGCCCCAGGTGAAACCCTGTGGTCTGTGGCCGCCGCCTACGCCTCAGGGGATGTGCAGGGGCTGGTTAACGATATTCGCGAGGCAAATAACCTCACAGGCTTTGATCTACAGGCTGGACAGAGGCTGCGCGTTCCGCTGAAGTAGTCCCGACACGCCGTTCAGTAAGTTTTAACCTACTCGACAGGAAAATCCTCAACCAATGCTTTATAGTTAACACAAGATGTAGGGGTCAAAGCAAGAAATGCTTCCATTAGTAGTGGTTTTAGGGTAATATTCTAAATCCGCACTAAAAAGCCCCTTACACCCGAAGTTACAAATATCGAGCATTGATTGGAGGACACGCCGAGATGAATTGCCCATTCTGCAGATTTGATGATTCCCGCGTTGTGGACTCCCGTCCAGTTGATGATGGCACAGCAATCCGCCGTCGTCGCGAGTGCCCTCAGTGCGGCCAGCGATTTTCAACTCAAGAGCTCTCACTGTTAAACATTATTAAGCGAAGCGGGGCCACAGAGCCATTTAGCCGCGAGAAGGTATTGGTTGGCGTTCGCAAAGCCTGCCAAGGACGTCCGGTCAATGAGGACGATTTAGTTTTGCTTGCCCAGCGCGTTGAAGAGACCCTTCGAGGCACCGGACAAGCAGAAATAGAAGCACAGGAAGTTGGAATGGCAATTCTTGCGCCACTCCGAGAGTTAGATGAGGTCGCCTACTTACGTTATGCATCTGTGTACCGTAACTTTGCCTCCCTTGAAGACTTCGAAGGTGAGATCGCACTTCTCCGTGCTCTGCCTTCTAGCAATACCCCAATTGCTCCAAGCACAAGCACACAAGAACAAAGCAATAACGCATCTCAAAAAATTAACTCATAACTAGAAGACGGGGAACCACACATGTCAGAGACGGTCATCAACCGACCAGCGAAAATCAAGGCTCACAACACCCTTAAGGGTAAGGGCTTGACGATCGAACGCATCTACACCAACGAAGGCGTACACCCATACGATGAAGTCAAGTGGGAACGTCGCGATGTAGTGCAGCAGAATTGGCGAACGGGTGAAACTGTTTTTGAACAACGTGGTGTTGAGTATCCAGATACTTGGTCAGTGAATGCCTCAACAATTGTTACAACAAAGTACTTCCGCGGCGCACTAGGTGCTGACAATCGCGAATGGTCTTTGAAACAGGTTATCGATCGCGTTGTGTTGACATACACAAAGGCGGGCAAAGAGCACGGCTACTTTGCAACTGATAAAGATGCATTGATTTTTGAACACGAACTAACACACATGCTCTTGCACCAGATCTTCTCTTTCAACTCACCAGTGTGGTTCAACGTTGGAACAGCTCAGCCTCAGCAAGTATCAGCATGTTTCATCCTCTCAGTTGATGACACGATGGACAGCATTCTTAACTGGTACCGCGAAGAAGGAATGATCTTCAAGGGTGGATCGGGAGCAGGTCTAAACCTGTCCCGCATCCGTTCATCAAAGGAGCTTCTAAAATCTGGCGGAACAGCATCTGGTCCAGTTTCATTCATGCGTGGTGCTGATGCATCTGCAGGAACAATCAAGTCAGGTGGTGCTACACGCCGCGCTGCAAAGATGGTTGTTCTAGATGTTGATCACCCAGATATCGAAGAATTTATTGAGACAAAGGTCAAGGAAGAAGACAAGATTCGCGCACTACGCGATGCTGGCTTTGACATGGACCTTGGTGGAAAAGACATCATCTCTGTTCAGTACCAGAATGCAAACAACTCAGTTCGTCTATCAGACAAGTTCATGCAGGCAGTTGAAAAGGGAGAGCAGTTTGGATTAACAGCTCGCTCAACTGGCGAAGTAATTGAAACTGTTGATGCACGTGCATTGTTTACAAAGATTGCACAAGCTGCATGGGCATGTGCTGATCCTGGTGTTCAGTTTGATGACACAGTTAATGATTGGCACACAACTCCAGAGTCAGGTCGCATCAATGCGTCAAACCCTTGCTCTGAGTACATGTCACTAGACAACTCATCATGTAACTTGGCTTCACTTAACTTGATGAAATTCCTAAAATCTGATGGATCATTTGATGCCAAGACATTTGGTAAGGCAGCAGAGCTAATCATCACAGCGATGGATATCTCAATCTGTTTCGCAGATTTCCCAACAGAGGCAATTGGCGATACAACAAAGGCGTTCCGCCAGCTAGGTATTGGTTATGCAAACCTTGGCGCACTATTGATGGCTTCAGGTCTTGCTTATGACTCAGAAGGTGGCCGCGCACTAGCTGGTGCAATCACATCATTGATGACAGGAATTACCTACAAGCGTTCAGCAGAGCTTGCTGGAATTGTTGGACCGTACGCCGGCTTTGCACAAAACGCTAAGCCACACGCACGTGTTATGCGCAAGCACGCATCAGCATCATCTGCTGCAAAGTCAGAGACAACCCTTGACCGCGATGTGTGGACAGAGGCAAACAAGGCCTGGGATGCATGTCTTTCAACAGGAGATAAGAACGGATGGCGCAACGCGCAGATCTCAGTACTTGCTCCAACCGGAACAATTGGTTTGATGATGGATTGCGATACAACAGGTATCGAGCCTGACTTCTCACTCGTTAAGTTCAAGAAGCTTGTCGGTGGCGGATCTATGCAGATCGTTAACCAGACAGTTCCACTAGCGCTAGAAAAGCTTGGCTACGCGCAAGAGACAGTAGAAGCAATCGTTGAGTTCATTGCAGCTAACGGTCACGTCATCGATGCTCCAGGGCTAAAGCCAGAGCACTACGAGGTATTTGACTGCGCACTAGGACAGCGTTCAATCGCTCCTATGGGCCATGTTCGCATGATGGCTGCTTGCCAGCCATTCTTGTCAGGTGCGATCTCAAAGACAGTAAACCTTCCTGAAGAAGCAACTGTTGAAGAGGTTGAAGAAGTTCACCTTGAAGCATGGCGCATGGGTATCAAGGCGCTCGCGGTTTACCGTGATAACTGCAAGGTTGGTCAGCCACTCTCAGATGGCAAGGCTAAGAAGAAGGAAGCAGTTGTAGAAGAAGAGTTGTCTATTCCAGTTCGCAAGCGTCTACCAAAGGCACGTCCTGCAACAACAACATCATTTGCTGTTGGCGGCGCCGAGGGTTACATGACCGCTGGTGCTTACGCTGATGGCACACTCGGTGAAGTGTTCTTAAAGCTAGGCAAGCAAGGTTCAACTTTGGCCGGTGTAATGGATGCGTTCTCAATTGCAGTATCTATCGGACTTCAATACGGAGTTCCACTAGAAACATTTGTTGAGAAGTTCACAAACTTGCGTTTCGAGCCAGCAGGTATGACAGATGATGCAGATATTCGCATGGCACAGTCCATGATGGATTACATCTTCCGTCGTCTAGCACTTGACTACCTACCATTTGAACAACGTTCAGCAATGGGTCTTTACACAGCAGCAGAGCGTCAAGCAGCACTAGACAATGGTGGCGAGTACACAGAGCTTGCAAGGGAAACCGATACCCCAAAAGTAAGTGCGGTTGTGGAGGCTCCTGCGGTTGCAAGTAAGCCAGTTGCGGTAACAATTGAAGCTGCACCTCTTGTAGCAACAATCGGATCTTCATCTGATCTACTTGATTCCATGGGTATCAAATCTGATGCTCCACTCTGCATGACATGTGGTGTGAAGATGCGTATGTCAGGTGCATGTTTCGTCTGCGAAGGTTGCGGAAACACATCTGGTTGCAGCTAAACCATAAGTATTGAATTACCCCGCAGATCTGTTTTCCGGCAGATAGGCGGGGTTTTTCATGTCTCCAGCACCTGTTAATCAAGAGTAGAATTACGACGTTGTTTCCGGGGTCGATGTAATTTCGAACCGGCGGTTATAGTCCGCGACCCGATGCCTGCCAGGTATCGGTTGACTCAGTGAAATTCTGAGACCGACGGTTAAAGTCCGGATGAGAGGAAACCAACAAAAGGTGGGCTTGCGCCTACCTTCTTTGTGCTTTTCTTTGTGCACCCACCCCGGAAGCCTCTTTGTAACTATAAAAAGAGCAGGGGAGTTAAAGATGGATTACACAGTTGCAATGCAACGTGCCATTGCCCTTGCCGAAAAAGGACTCGGAAAGACTGCGCCCAATCCAATTGTTGGCGCAGTAATTATTGATGCAGCCGGCCATGTTGTGGGCGAAGGTTTTCACGATCGTGTTAACTCTCCCGATCACGCAGAGGTAGTTGCGATTAAAGCTGCAGGAAACAAGTCAGTAGGCGCAACAATTGTTGTGACACTTGAACCATGCAATCACACAGGCAGCACTGGGCCATGTGTTCAAGTGATTATTGATGCAGGCATTACAACTGTTGTCTTTGCAGTTTCTGACCCCAATCAAAAGGCAGCAGGTGGCGCAGCAGCGCTTCGCGCAGCGGGTGTGACTGTTATTGAAGGTGTTCTAAAAGATGAGGCTGCATTTTCTAACCGCGCTTGGTTAATGAAGATTAGAAAGAACCGTCCGTTTTTCACCTGGAAAGTTGCCGCAACTCTTGATGGCAAAGTTGCAGCCGCAGATGGCACTTCAAAGTGGATTAGCAATGAAACATCACGGGCAGATGTGCAGGTGCTAAGACGTCAAGCAGATGCGATTTTGGTAGGTACCAATACTGTTATTACAGATGATCCACATTTGATTCCGCGTGGAGATTTCCCTGGGTATGGGGCCAACCCAATCCGCGTTATTTGCGGAGAGCAAGAGCTGCCAACTGATGCGAAAGTTTTTGATGATGCCGCACAAACTATTGTTGTGAAATCCAAGGACCTTGATGTGTTGGTTGAAATGTTGAATGAATTGGGCGTTAACCATGTCTTTGTGGAGGCTGGACCAACGCTAGGCAGTGCGATGTTGGATGGCTGTTTGCTGGATGAATTGATCATGTATCAAGCTCCATCACTTTTGGGCACCGGCAAGCACTTCTTTTTCTTTGATTACCCAACGACGATTACCGACCAAATGCGCATGGATCACCTGAGCACCCAGGTGCTAGATGGCGATGTTAAGTCGGTCTATCGGATTAGGAATGGTGAGTGATGTTTACAGGACTCATCGCAGAACTTGGTTCAAT
>Ga0214923_10007098_pt1 | contig 12317 bp, 13 predicted proteins | sample LL1510_MetaG_FD_177993 | JGI IMG/M metagenome (GOLD analysis project Ga0214923, IMG submission 177993) | Freshwater microbial communities from Lake Lanier, Atlanta, Georgia, United States - LL-1510 | ecosystem: Environmental > Aquatic > Freshwater > Lake | place: USA: Georgia | collected...
TTAGACGGGCGAAGAGCCAAAAGCCGGTGGAGTAGTTCATAAAATAAGGTCGGGGGATTATCGATGTTTCGACATTCTGCAGAAAGTAAGAATGTTCTGCCGTTGAAGCCGGGCTTAGGCCCGGCCTGCCGACACTAAGGGGATAGGATCATCCTACATTCCTATGAAAGTGGGATGGTGCCTCAGGGAAACGTGGGGGTGAAAAAAAAGTTAAAAAAGTGCGCATCCTTTTTCGTTTTTCCCGGTTCAATCCGACATGAAAACAACCACACAAGACACAAGATGGAAATCACAAGACAGGGGAAACCAGACACCGGCCCGTAATGGCGGGGGGGAGAGCGGTGAGCGCAAGGGATCTGACCTATCGGATCGGCTCTTGGCGTTTACCGCCAATCTGCTCGGTCTGGCGGGAAGCCTGCCGGAAGATCGAGCGGGTGGGCATCTGGCGGAGCAACTGCTCCGTTCCGGCACAGCGGCCTACTTCCGGCATGGCGAGGCGGAAGGATCTCCTTCGGCGAAGGAGTTTGCCGAGAAGTTCCGTGCCTGTCTCACGGAGCTGAGAGGATCGCGGCGGGCATTACAACTTTTGGCCAAAGTGGGAATTCCTTGTGATGGCCAGGCGGTAAGGACGGCCTTGGAGGAGGTCGATATCCTGATCCGCATCTTCTTTTCCAGCATCCGGACACTGGAGAACAAAGCGGCCGCCTGAGGAAACGGTCGCGCCGGGATGCGACCGGCCCGGATCCCCTGAAGAGGGGAAGAGCCGGGCTGGTCGCCCTCGGCATTGTTTAGAAGGGCGGGGAGTGGGTAGAGTTGCCCCTGAAAGAACTATGGGCCAAGTAGCCATCTCCATGCCCCAATTGGGGGAGTCGATTGCCGAGGCAACGTTGATCCGCCTCAAGGTAAAGCCTGGAGACAAGGTGAAGGCGGACCAGGAAATCGCCGAAGTTGAAACGAACAAGGCGGTGATGAGTGTGACCACGTCCTATGGTGGGGTTTGGAAAGAGTGGAAGGCGCAGGAGGGTAAGAGTTATCCGGTTGGATACGTGTTGGGGCATGTGGAATCCGCGGAGGCCAAAGGGGAGAAAAAGGGGGATCGGGCTCCCAAAAAAGAGTCGGACCATGGAAAAAAAGACAAGGAAGTCAAAACCGGAACAGAGAAAAAATCCAAAAAAGGGGTGATCGCAAGTTCTGGAAACGGGAACGGGGGTGGAGTGATTCCAACCATCAAGGGTTTGCCGGTGCCGGCTCGGGCAGCGGGAGCGAGTTACATGTCCCCACGAATGAAAGCCCGGATTGAGGAGTTGGGATTGCATGCTGCAGATTTGGCGGGGTTGGCCCCCAGTGGGGCCAAGGGGAGGGTGACGATCGAGGACTTTGAAAGATTTATCGCGGAGTTGGAGAAGCAAAAACTGACTCCGGCCTCCTCGATGCGGGTGGCGGTGGCGGATGCCATGCGGCGGAGCTGGACCCGTCCGTTGGCCACGGTGGGAAGAGCGGCGCGAATGGACGCCCTTTTGGCCCACCGTAAAAAGCATCCCTCCAAGCCGGGACCGACTCTTTACGCCGTCCGGGCGTTGGGGATCGCCTTGGGAGAGAATAGCGTGCCGGCGGGAAGGCTGGTGGGGGATCGGATCGTGCATCCAAACTCGATCGATATTGGTTTTGCGGTGGAGGCGGAGGATGGGGTGTTGGTGCCGGTGTTGCGAAAAGTAAACCAGACATCCTTGGATAAACTGGTGGGGCTTTATGCCGAGAGAATGCAGCAGGCTAAGGATAGGAAGTTGCCGGTGGAAGCTCTGGGGGGATCCGTGGCCGTGGTGACGAATTATGGAACCTTTGGGTTGGAATGGGCGACACCCATTCCCTTGCCCGAGCAGAGCCTGGTCTTTGGTTTGGGGGCGGGCAAAACCGTGCCGGCATGGGATGCATCCTCGGAGTCTTTTCAGCCCGTGACCGAAGCGCCTTTGACCTTAAGTTTTGATCATCGGGTCATCGACGGTGGGGCTGCCGGGCGTCTGCTAGCCCGGGTGGCGGAACTTTTAGAAAATCCGGAAAAGCTTTAAGACGAGCGGTTCGCAAGGCGCACGGCAATCTCAGCCGAGAGAAGAACCAGCGGTAAGCCGCCACCGGGATGGGTGGTGCCGCCGACAAAGTAGAGATTCGGCAGCAGTTTGGAACGGATGGGGGGACGCAGAAAGGAGGGAATCATGCCGTGGGAGGCCCAACCGTAAAGAGATCCACCAACGACGCCATCCCTGGATTCAAAATCAGCCGGCGAAATCCATTCCTTGTGGACGATCTTAGATTCAAGCCCGGGCAGAAACTTTTTCTCCAAAATCCGGATGATGCGGTCGGCGTATCCCGGAGATTCCTTGGCCCAATTGATGTTGGCGGTATCGGCCGGGGCATTCACCAACAGAAAGTAGTTGTCGTGTTCCGGGGGCGCGGAGTCCGGATCCGTACGTGAATTCAGGCAGAGATAGATGGTGGGATTCTGCGCAGGGCGATGCTCACGAAACATCTGTTGGAACTCGAGAGGGTAGTTGTCCGAAAAGAAGATACTGTGGTGGGCTAGGGACGAATCCTTGCCTTTTACGCCTAGAAGAACGACAAAACCCGAAATGGCCCGTTCCGGCTCTGCCATCTTGGAAGCGATCTCGGACGCACGAGGGTGTTGAATCATCTTTTGATAGGCCCGGAGCACGTCGCCATTGTGGAATATTAGGTCGGCAGGAATCTTTTTGCCGGAGGCCAAGGTGACACCCGTGGGGTCGATAGACTGGACTTCAGCGGCGGTTTGGATTTCCACCCCGTGTTTTTCAATGAGTCGGAGAAGTGCCTCGGCTAGGCGGCGAATTCCGCCCCGGATATACCATCCCCCGAAGCGGGCTTGGACATAAGGAATGACGGCAAAGGTCGCGGGGGTGAGTTCAGGGTCGCTTCCATTATAGGTGGCAAAGCGCTGTAGGAACTGCTGCAAGTGGGGGTCGGAATAAAAATGGCGGGAAGCGGAGGCGAGGGATCGGAAGGGGCTCATCGCAGGCAGGTAGCGGAGCAGGGGGAGAAGGGCCGGATTTAGGATTTGTCTCCAGATTTCCGAAGGGTCGCTTTCAAGGAAGGCGGTCGCGGACAATTGGTAGAGCCCTTCGGCATGATGCAGCAGGCGGGCTGAATCCGGGCGTGACCAGAAGAACTCATTTTCATCAAACTGGTAGCCGTCAGCCCAGCGGTAACGGCAGGCAGGAGAAAGGGGCAGAAGAGAGAGGTAGTCCTCTCTTTTCTCGCCCAGGTCGGAAAAGAGACGATCGAGGATCTGGGGCATAGTGAAAAGAGAGGGGCCGAGATCCCAGCGGAAGCCGTTTGCCTTGCGCTCTGCGACCTTGCCTCCGACCGTGGCGTTCTTCTCCAAAACGGTTACGCGACAACCTGCGCGTCTTAAGCGGAGGGCGGCGGCGAGACCTCCGATTCCGCCTCCCACGACCACGACTGATTTACCCGTCAATCGATTCATCGGGGGCGTTGCTCCCAAAGCAGCCTCAGGCAGGAGCAGAAGTCTGAAGGCTGGCGAGCCAACATTTGATCCATTTGGTCCGGGGTGAACCACTCCAAACCGGCCACCTCTGCGGGGTCAGGTTCAAAGGGGCCGGAGTGGATCGCTTGGTATAACCAGACAAACTCCTGATCCGTCTCACGACAGGCGGCAAAGTATTTCAGGCGGGTCAGTTGTCGGCAGGCAAGAGCGGGAACACCGATCTCTTCGGGGATTTCCCGGCGCATGGCAGCGTCGTATTCTTCGCCAGAGTTAACATGGCCGCTCACGCTGGAGGTCCAACGACCGGGTTCCCGGTCCTTGAAGAGGGATCTTTTCTGCAAAAGAAGGCGACCATCGTCGTGGAAGATCCAAAGATGGACGGCGCGATGGAGGAGACCCCGGCCATGGATTTCCGAGCGGGGAGCGGAGCCGACCACCCGGTCGTCCTGATCCACGATATCAAACTTTTCTTCCCGTGCGTTCATAGAGGTCGCGCCACTCCGCAGGATCGAGTTCCTCGGCCCGCCGGTCGAGATCAACCGACAGTAACCCTTTGAGTTTCTTTCGGCGTTGGGAAAACCCCTTTCGCACGAAAGCGTGGAAGCCTTCCCGATCGGGAGGCAGGGAATCACGGCGAACAAGACGCAGGACGGTGGAATCGATCTGGGGGCGGGGGTAAAAGACCTCGGGGGGGAGTTGCCGGATCTTTTCGATGGCAAAGACCGACTGAAGAAGAACGGTCACGGCCCCGTAATCCGGGGTGCGGGGTGCGGCGGCATAACGGTCCGCCACTTCTTTTTGGAGCGTGACGACGATGGTCTGCGGGGGAATGGGCCGCAGGGCAAGCTGCACCAAGAGAGGGGTGGAGATGGAGTAGGGAAGATTTCCGCAAACCAGGCTACGCGCAGGGTGTTGAGATAGGGTTTTAAGTGCATCCCCCTCAATGAGACGAAAGCGAGGTTCGTTTTGAAATTCCTCCCGGAGCCAGTGGATCAGGCCTTGATCCAGCTCAAAGGCCTCGACGGAGTGACCGATCGTCAATAAGGCACGGGTCAGGGCACCTAACCCGGGTCCAATCTCCTGGACAGGCTCGTGAAGGGATTTGGGGAGCGCGTGGGCAATGACGGTGGCCAGGGCGGGTTCCGCCAGAAAGTTTTGGCCGAGTTGGCGAAGCGGGCGAAGGCCGCGCGCAGCCAGGATTTCCTTGATCCGGGTGGTATTCAGAGTTGGCGACTGAGGATGGCGTGAAGTTCGCCCGGGTTGAGAATGCCGTGAACTTTTTCGGCTCCTTTGCCGTAGGCGGCGACCCAGCCCCAGCCTGCGGAGGGGGCGGCCGGTTTGCCCGTGGAGATTGCCGTGGGATCCGAGCCCTTTCTTCCCGGACCGTTGTGCCAAGAGAGCGGGGAAAGGCGGCCGGAGATTTTCTTCTCGTTGGGGGCGGCCTCGAGGAATTGAAACCCCCCGACCGAGTAAGGACAGTAAACGAGGATGAGTGCATTTTTTCCGGCATACTTGCGCGCGGTATCAACGGCACGATCGAGTTCCTGGATCTGGCGGGCGGCCAAATCAGCCCGATTTTGCCCGGCGGCGGTGCCGACCAAGGGGTGATCGATGACCAAAAAATAGCCGAGTAGGTTGTAGGCGAGGGTCTCCACCGCCCGGCGAACCATATCGGCCAAGCGAATGGTTCCGGAGCCGTCCTCGGCGGCCGCCAGGGGCAAGTCGGTGGAGGAAAAAAGTCCGAGAACGCGGCGGGTATTCCATGCGGGGAAGGTCTCAAGGCCGCTCCGGTCAAAAATCATGGTGTAGTCGAGTTTTTGGGCCTCCTGCTCAAGGTCGCGATGGCCGGCTTTTTTCTCCGAGGTGAAGATTTCCCGTCCCCCGCCAAAGATCAGGTCGATGCGGGTGGAGTCGAGCAATTGGTTGGCGATGGTGGCGGAGACGGAGGCATCGGGTTGGTGGGCGTAGAATGCGGCCACCCCCGGGGAGGTGATGGAACCGGTGGAGATGATGCCCACTGCACGACCGCTACGCTGGGCCTGATAAAGGAGGGTGTCAGCCGGTTTGCCGTCATAACGGAGGCTGAGCCGACCCGACGGTGTGGGTTCGCCGGTGGCAAGGAAGGAGGCAAGGGCGGCGGCATCACCAGTGAGGCGGTCGGTGGCCTGGGTTTCCACAAAGGCCATGGAGTCGGCATTTCCCAAGGCAGAGAGTTGGCGGTTGGGGTCGCGGGCTTGGGCGAGAGAAAGAAGTTCGGGGCTGGCTCCAGGGACGAAAAAGATGATGACGCTGTGGGTACGGGCGCGGACAAAGTAACGGACGTAGCTGGCGGAGAACCCGACAAAGGCCAAAAGGATGGCTAGGGCGATCAGCTGGGGTCGCCAGCGCTTCATATTCATGAGAGGGGCATTAAAGCAGAACGGCCCCCGCGTGCCATCCGGCTAGGAGGTCAGTTGGAGGAATGGTTGGCGATCGAAAGACTGCCGAAAGAGATCCCCTTTGCGTTCCAAGCCGAACGAGGCCTCTTCCGTGCCATTTCCCCGAGCCAAAATCAGGCATACCCCCGGGCGCAGCTGAAGACCGGCCGGATGGAGGGACTGTCGGTGGGATCGGTCCATGGCATCAGCCACCCGTAAAATACCGGCCAGCATGCGCAGGGCCTCTTTTCTCTTTTTCGAGAGGTTGGCGTAACGCTTGTGCAGCTGGGAGGGCGGGCTCTTTCGGTGGTAGCGGGCGATCAGAGCGACAAACTCCCTCTCCTTATTGGAGAGGGTTTTCCAGGAGTACTCACGGATCAGGCGGGCGGATTCCTTGTGATGGGGGCGCTCCTCGGTGGCGGTGGACCACCCGGTGTCGTGCAGGAGAGCGGCCGCGATGAGAAATTCCAGATCGATCTTTTCCAACCGGTGAAGGGGTTGGAGTTCCTGAAAGAGATAAACAGCCCAATCCTTCACATGCTGAACGTGTTCGGGCTCACGCTCGTGGCGTTTCATAAGTTCCCGGGCTTCCCGAATGAAACGTGATTCCTGCTTCACCGGAGAATTTTGGATAGGGGGCCAGGAGCAAAGCGATCCAGCCAAACACCATAACGCAGACCGTGGGTGGTCAACCGGACAAAGGAGAGCTTTAGTTTTTTCATCGTTTCCCGAAGCACCAAAAAAGCGGGTAAGGCGACGGTGGCCCGGTCTGAAGGCATTCCGGGAAGGGTTTGGAGCTGCCGAAGGGAGAGAGGGAGAACCCGGAGAAGAAGAGTTTCGAGCTTGGTTCGCGTCAGAGGGAATCCTTCCAGCTTTCGGGCTTTCATGTTTTTTCCATTCAGGAGGCAGGCATAGGCATGTCCGGTGCCTCCGGAAAAAGTGGCACAAGTTTTGCGTTTGGGAGCCGGGATCTTTTTGAGCGATCGGCGGATGGTCCCGATGGCCAGTTCCCATTGATCCGGAGAAGGAGGATGTTGGGGCAGAAGGGTGTCTCGGACGGCCACGCATCCCAGATTGAGGCTAACGATCCGCGGATGATTGGGGCGGAGGGAGTCGATCACCTCCAGGCTTCCTCCCCCCAGATCGATGTGGAAACGGGGACATGGGCCACGGGAAAGACCTCGGGCGGCGAGGGCGATGAGACGACCTTCCTCATGTCCACTGAGAAGCCGTATCTGGGCACGAAGGATTTTGGAGGCGGGGTGAAGAAAAGATTTTGCGTTTCTGGCCCGGCGAAGAGTGCCAGTAGCGACGGCTACGGTTTTTTCAGGTCGAAAGGCCCGGATCTTTTTTTGGAGCCGGGCGAGAACGCTCAAAGCCCGTCGGCAGGTTGCGGGCTGTAATCGTCCGGTTTTGGCGACCCCTTCGCCCAAGCGGACGGGATAGGCCTTTTCGTGGTAAATGCGCAAGGTGGAGCCGGATTGCTCGGCCAGGAGCAGTTTGAAAGTGTTGGAGCCTAGATCGAGAACGGCTCCGCGAAGGATCGGTTTGGGCACAGAGACGTTTAAGCGGGTTCTTGGATCATCGGCAAAACGTTTGCGGAGCCTCGACGGAGGGGGTGGGGATAAGGTTGAATGGTTGAATGTTGGACATAACCCTGATCCGCAAAGACCCCGAAGGAGTACGCACACGCTTGGCTTCACGTGGGGCAGGTGCGGCCGAAGGATTAGCCAAGGTTCTGCAGGCGGATGAGGAACGACGAAAGTTGGTGGGAGAGGTGGAAAAGCTGAAATCGGAACGTAACACGATCAGCAAGGAGATCGGGGGTCGGAAGGCCAAGGGGGAGTCAGCGGATGATTTGCTGGCCGGAATGAAAGAAAAGTCGGACCGGATTGCCGAACTGGACAAGAAAGTGGCGGAGGTGGAAGCCCAGCAGGAAAGCCTGCTTCTTTCCATTCCGAACCTGCCTTGGGAGGGGTGCCCGAAGGGAAGTTCGGCGGCGGACAATCCGGTGGTGACGACCTGGGGAGAGCCCAAGAAATTTGATTTTAAGGCAAAGGATCACGTGACGTTGGGGGAGGCTCTTGGAATGCTGGATTTCACCGCTTCCGCCAAAATTTCCGGTAGTGGCTTTGCAGTTTACAAAGGTCCGGGAGCCAAACTCGAGAGAGCCCTGATCAGTTGGATGCTGAATCTGCACACAGGCATCCACGGGTACACCGAAATTTCCCCTCCTTTTTTGGTTCGCGAGGCAAGCATGGTGGGAACCGGACAACTCCCCAAGTTCCGGGAGGACATGTATGCGACAGAGGGTGGAGAGCTTTTTCTGGTTCCCACGGCAGAAGTTCCGGTGACGAACCTGCACCGCGAGGAGATTTTACCCGAAGCGGATCTTCCCAAGCGTTATGCGGCTTACACTCCTTGTTTCCGTAAAGAGGCGGGAAGTGCGGGAAAAGAGACCCGGGGATTGGCCCGGATGCACCAGTTTGACAAGGTGGAGTTGGTCTGGATTGAGCATCCTGACCGATCGCTGAAGGCTTTGGAGGAACTGTGTGGCCATGCGGAGGCCGTGCTGCAAAAGCTGGGACTGCACTATCGCAAGATTGAGTTGTGCACGGGGGATATCGGATTCGGGGCGGCACGCTGTTATGATCTGGAGGTTTGGGCGCCGGGGATGGGGCAATTTTTGGAGGTTTCCTCGTGCAGTAATTTTATGGATTTTCAGGCGCGGAGGATGGGATTGCGTTTCAAGGGGTCGGATGGAAAGAACCGGCCTTGTCACACGTTGAATGGTTCGGGGACGGCTTTGGCCCGGTTGTTCATTGCGCTGGTGGAGACGTATCAGACCAAGGACGGAAAAGTGGAGATTCCGGAGCCGTTGCGGGCGATTTTTGGGGCACCGCAGATCGGATAGACGGTTCGATCTTCAGAGGCGGGGCTGGTAGGCTCGGGAGGTGCTCCAAATGAAGAAATCCCTTTCGGAGGTGCACGGAACCGTCGGGGTTCCGGGGCAGGGGGGATTTTGGAGGAAGATGCTTGCCTTCGGGGGGCCGGCCTTTCTGGTCAGCGTGGGCTACATGGATCCTGGAAATTGGGCGACGGACATCGAGGCGGGGTCCAGATTCGGGTACAGCCTTCTGTGGGTTCTCGTGCTTTCCAATGCGATGGCGTTGCTCCTGCAGAGTCTGGCGGCCCGGTTGGGCATTGTTTCGGGCAGGGATCTGGCTCAGGCCTGCCGGGAGTTTTTGCCTCATCCGTGGGGAGTGCTTCTCTATATTCCCTGTCAGGTTGCGATTGTGGCTTGTGATTTGGCGGAGGTGCTGGGAGGTGCCGTGGGTCTGAATCTGCTGACCGGTTGGCCCCTGCTGTCCTGTGCCTTGGTGATTTCGCTCAACGTCTTTGTGATGTTCTTTTTGCAGGCCCGGGGCATGCGCTGGCTGGAGGCTGGAATCATGGCCTTGGTGGCGACCGTTGGGGGCTGTTACCTTGTGGAGATCTGGCTGGCCCAGCCTGATTGGTCGGGTGTTTTGGCCGGCTTGTTGACGCCCAGACTTTCGGGTGATCGGATCGCCGGAAACACGAGTGACCTTTATGTGGCCATCGGGATCATTGGAGCCACGGTGATGCCCCACAATCTCTATCTGCACTCGGCTTTGGTACAGACCCGGGCGGTGGCTCCCACCCCGGAGGGCAAACGGGAGGCAATCCGGTATAACTTCATCGATTCAGCCGTGGCGTTAAACGGGGCATTTTTGGTGAATGCAGCGATTTTGATTGTGGCGGCCTCGGTCTTCTTCCGAAATGGCGTGTCGGTGAGTGAACTCCAGCAGGCCCATGCAACCTTGCATCCGTTGGTGGGGGGGGCGGCGGCGATGCTCTTTGCGGTGGCTCTGCTGGCCAGCGGACAGAGTTCCACCCTGACAGGAACGCTCGCCGGGCAGATTGTGATGGAGGGATTTCTGCACTTGCGGATGTCCCCCTGGATCTCCCGGAGTCTGACCCGGGTGTTGGCCTTGATTCCGGCGGTGATCGCGATTCTTTGGAAGGGGGACAAGGGTACATACGATCTGTTGATCCTGAGTCAGGTGGTCTTGAGCTTGCAGCTTCCCTTTGCCGTGATTCCGTTAATTGCTTTCACGGGGAGCAAGAAGATCATGGGCGATTTGGCGATTGGACCAAAGATCAAGGGGTTGGCCTGGGCGGTGGCCGCCCTGCTGGTTTCCTTAAACAGTTGGTTGTTGTGGGAACTCGTTCATGCCGGGGGCAGAAAGTGAAAAAAGAGGGGAAACTGTACGGGAAAATTCTGGTCCCTCTTGAGGGCACCGGTCATGACGCCAGCATCCTCAAACATGTTCAAAAACTGGCCAAGATGCACGGCAGCGAACTGATTCTCATCCACATTGCGGACGGTTGGTCAGCGCGTTTTTACGGCGAGGACAGCGACTCGAAGGAAGTGCGGGAAGACCGGGAGTATCTAAGGAAGTGCGCCCAAAAGATGGAGCAGGAGGGGGTTCCGACCACCTGGCGACTGGGATTTGGTCGACCCGGTCCGGAGCTCATCCGGGCGGTAGAAGAGACCGGTTGTGACCTGGTGGCCATGACCACCCACGGGCATCGATGGATGGAGGATGTGCTTTTTGGTAGCGCCTCCAGCGAGGTGAGGCATGCCGTGGATATCCCGGTTTTGCTCCTGCGCACCGAACACAACAGACGTTGAAGTTTCTGTTGATCGGTGTGGATCTCGCCTGGGGGGAGAAAAAGCACGACGGGGTTTGTTTTTTGGAATGGAATGGGAGGGTCGGATCCGTCCTGGGCTACGGCTACCCCCAAGGCGACCATGAGCTTATGAAGCTGATACGGGAACGAGGACAAGGGTTCCGCTCGGTCTTCGTGACGGTGGATGCGCCGATCGTCTGTCCCAATCAAACAGGAACCCGACCAGTGGATCGGTTGACGCATCGTTTGTTTCACCGCGAACACGCGGCGTGTCATCCGGCGAATTCAACCAAGTGCCCACGACCCCCGCGACTGGCCCGGTTGATGCGGAAAGCTGGATTTCAGGTCGGATGGGTGCCTCAAAAGGGTAGAAAAACCGTGGCCGAGGTTTACCCGCATCCGGCCATGGTGCGGATGTTTGGTCTGTCCCGGATCGTAAAGTATAAAAAAGGCAGGGTGGCAGAGCGAAGGAGGGAGTTCCGCAGGCTTCAGGATCTGCTCTGCAGATGTCTGAAGAAAAAGTTTCCTTGGCTTGCGATTGGTGTGCAGACCAAGTCCCTGCTGACGCAAAAGTGGTCGAAAGCGGTGGAGGATCAGACCGACGCACTATTCTGCGCCCTGATCGGCTTATGGCATTGGAGGCATCAGGGGCGAAAAAGCGAAGTGATCGGGGACCTGAAAACAGGATTCATTCTGCTGCCAGAGAAGAACCGGAAAGAAGATAGGAGTTAGCAGATCGGAGATAAGGTAGGGATCTCCGAACTCGGATTCGGGACGGTGGAATCCTGGGCAAGGTGAACTAAGGAATCTCAGTCGCCATGCAGATATCACGCCAACCGGGAAAATTCCAGGCGTTGGGAAAATCACGGCACTGCTGGGGTTTGACGGATTGGACCTTGCAGTCTTGGCCGTCCAAAAAGATGCAGGCTCCATCAGGTTGGTCGATGAGGGATAACCCGCGGCGGTTCGCTCGCAGACGGGTGTATTGCTGGATGAAACGGTCTTCCGGTATTTGCAAGAAAGAAGCCATGGCCGAGATTTCCTGATCCGACACTTTCACATCTCCCGGCCAGCGGCAGCAGTTGGTGCACCGCTCGCAAAGGTATTTGGGGGGTCTCATGAAAGATTAAGACGAAGAAGAAGCCTGAGGGAGAAAGTGGAGAGCAAGCAGCACCATCGCTGTGGCGAGGTAGGCGGCGGCGAAGGAGGGACTGGCCCACCAACCTGTGATGGGTTGGCTGCTATGCGCCGTCAAGGTGACGGCATGAATCAGTCCAAAGATGGAAAAGAGGGAGCCAACCATAGCGACGATGGAAGCGGAGATGAACCGGCGATCGATGACAAAAGCGGTCATGGCAGAGACCAGAATGCTGGTTAAGAGAAATCCTTGGCCTAGGGAGAAGACGCCGCTGAGGACCAAGTCCCCGTTTGTCTGGGCGGCCAGGGTTTCCAAGGAGGCGTTGGTGGAGCGGGCGACGGTTTCGACGAGGAGAGCGGCCCATCCTGCCAAGCAGGGGATGAGTCCGATCGCCACGGCGAGGGAGTGTCGGGCAGGACTGTCGGTAAAGGCTTGGGCGGTAATGACGATTCCGACCAAGACCAAAACACCCAGAGTGACTTCCATGGGAACGATGCGGAGAACAGCCCCG